>Ga0310345_10000149_pt1 | contig 141032 bp, 117 predicted proteins | sample HC15DNA20500_MG_FD_204667 | JGI IMG/M metagenome (GOLD analysis project Ga0310345, IMG submission 204667) | Marine microbial communities from station ALOHA, North Pacific Subtropical Gyre - HC15-DNA-20-500_MG | ecosystem: Environmental > Aquatic > Marine > Oceanic | place: Pacific Ocean... | reverse complement strand
AAGTCTACTTCGACCCACAGCCGCGACCGCAGGCGGCTTAACCTAGCAGGTCATCACTTAAAAATCGCTGCGGACTGTCCAATGGATGGGGTCCAGCTCACAACTCGGCGTAGCTCAGATCTACTCTCAGCACCATTAGGCGGCTGTAGCGGAGGAATAGCGCATCCATCAGCCGACGAAGGCGCTGATAGTTGTGGCGGCTGTTGCGGCGAATTCGACTGCACTCGTAGGTAAAGTCCGGCTGCTTCAGGCTCTGGTACCAAGCCGTCAGCCGTTGATTGAGATCGACGACCGCCTCCTCCGCCATCTTTCTGCTCATACTTGGCGGCTGGTCAAATCTTGCCTCACGCAGGTAAAGACAACTGGCAAACGCCCATAAAAAGCGCTCGGCGTAAGGGCTTGGGCGGTAGCGCTGACCGATCTCGGTTTCATGGAACATCGTCACCAACACCGTGTAGAGATTGGTCAGCGTGTCCAACAACGCATTCGGGGCCAAAACTACGCTATCGCTGCCGTACCCATCCGGCAGAATCATCCGTTCACTTTTCAGCAGGACCTCCGTGCCAGCTAATACCTTGAGCTGGCGATCCATCTCGATTAAGTCTTGTCGCCACAGGTGATGGGAACGCGTGGCGAACTCTTGGCCCAAGGCGGAGGTTTCCAACACTATGCTGTCCATGCCTTGGCAAATGCCCAGCATGTCCGCTTCGCTCAGGGTAGTGCTATTCAGATCTTCGTACATTTGAAAGCCTATTTTGATGGTTTCAGAGCGTTTTGCTCGTACCATCGCTAAGGCATGTAAGAAATTACGTTGCCGCCGGGGCCTGGATCAGGCCGACCCCGAGAGGTCCGACTCCTCTACTGAACCATCCGGCTGGGCGTGTTATGACGTTGCGCAGCCTTACTTCCTTGGTAGCCATGATGGTTTCGTAGTTTTCAACAACGTTGGGGTCGGGTGCGATCATCTAGGGCATCGCCCCCTTGCCTATCATCCCTCTATTGTTCTGACTATTAGAGTTCTCATTACGTTAGTCCACTACCCTAATATTTTTTATTAACCAATTGATAACAATAACGTTATTTCAAATAATAACTAATAACATAGATTCCCAAATTGCTGATAGGAGCAGGAGTCGTTTCTACCAGGTATATTTAGGTCTTTTACTGAAAATTTCCGAGATGACCTGCTTCTTATCGGCAAAAAGTTATTGTCGTGCCAGGGCGCTGCCTAACACCGCTAACCCAGCTTTATATTTTTTTCGATTCAAAATAATTTCAGCCCCTTATTACCTCTATGAAGTCCCGGAAGACTGGCTTCCTCGACCGACATTATGGAGGTACTACCATGCTCACAGGCTGCCAAAGCTGTGGCTCGAATCGCATCATCACTAGACATCATGGCCGGAAGGTCTGCGGTGTCACCGGAGCTGTCGCCGGTACTGCATCAGGATCGGCAGGGGCGCTTAGCGGCGCTCAGACCGGCGCTATCGTCGGCGCAATGGCTGGCCCAGTCGGCAGCGGCATTGGAAGCCTCACGGGCGCTGTGCTGGGCGGTTTGATCGGCTGTGCCGCTGGAGGCGTCACCGGAGCTCACATCGGTGCACAGCTGGACGACAAGGTGCTCGACAATCATCAGTGCCTCGACTGTGGCTACACCTTCCGCTCTCTGGCGGACTGATTACCCACTCTCATCGCTTTTCCCCTCAACTCTCGCGAGCACAGCCCGCTGCCCTTGGGTGGCGGGCCGCTATGCCGAGATCACCCTGAATCAAGGAGTTTTCCCGTGGCACATCTAATCGAGCAAATGGCTTATGTAGGCGATACGCCTTGGCACGGCCTAGGGCAGCAACTATCACGTCATCAACCGCTGGAGACTTGGCGACAACAGGCCGGCATGGATTGGCACATTGAAGAATCCCCGGTGCGCTTCATCACCGGCACCAATGACCACCTCGGGAGCATCCACGCCTTCCCCGAACAAAAGGTGCTCTACCGCTCCGATACCCTAGTCCCGCTGTCGGTGGTCTCCCAGCGCTACAAGGTAGTTCAGCCCGATGAGGTGCTGGAGTTTTACCGGAATTTGACCGAGCACGCCGGTTATGAGCTGGAGACCGCCGGGGTGCTCAAGGGCGGGCGCAAGTTCTGGGCGCTGGCACGCAGCGGCCTGGGCGCAGCCCTGAAAGGGCAAGACCAAGTAAATGCTTATTTGCTGTTGGCCACCTCCTGCGACGGTTCCCTGGCCACGGTCGCCACACCTACCTCCGTACGGGTGGTCTGCAACAACACTCTGACCATCGCCGTGGATGGCATGGCGCAAGGTGTGAGGGTGCCGCACAGCACCGAGTTCAACCCCCAGCACGTCAAGCGTCAGCTGGGAATTTCGGTCTCGCAGTGGGACGACTTCATGTACCGCATGAAGATGTTGGCCGAGCGCAAGGTGAGTCAGGAGGAAGTGAACACTTACTTCCAGTCGGTAATCTGCAACGCCGAGCAACCGCTGGACGATCCCTCCAAGCTACCCAACTACCGAGCATTCAATCGCGTCCAGGAGCTTTTCCATGGCGCCGGTCGTGGTGCCCAGCTGTGTACCGCGAAGGGCACAGCTTGGGGGCTGCTCAACGCCATCACAGAGCACGTCGACCACGAGAAACGCGCTCGCAGCAACGACTACCGCGTGGACTCTGCCTGGTTCGGCCAAGGGGCAAGCCTCAAAAACAAGGCCCTGGAGTCGGCCATGGCACTGGTTGCTTGATCGGTATCAAACTTTGCGAGACCGACGGCAGGTCACACAACCGCATCCACTCATCCCATCACAGCATAGCGCCCGGCCCACCACAGCCGGGCGTTTTTGCGTCTAGAGGTATTCATGTCATCACGAATGTCATTCGATATCTGCCGCTCCCTGATCCAGCTGACCTGTCAGCTGTTGGGGGCCAGTGAACTTAAAGCCCAGACCCACGTGCTAGCCAAAGGCCAAGTGTATCGCGTGGTTGTGTCTCTGGAGCCGGTGCCCGCCGACCAGCTTCGTGACGTCATCAATCACTACTAACGAGGACCACCCATGACAACGCCCATTCATCCCCAGAACGGCAAGCAACCCGGCCGATTTCCTATCGAGCCCGCTACCCAGTCGCTGCATGAGAGCACTGCGATCATCCAGGTAATCGAGCGGGCCGCTCTAAACCCCGAGGTCGATATCGACAAACTAGAGCGCTTACTCCAAATGCAGGAACGCGTGCTCGACCGCCAGGCGCTGAGGGCCTACAGCGCCGCCATGGCGGACATGCAGACAGAACTGCCAAGCATCGATGAACGTGGCAAGACCAATACCGGCCGCTACGCCACCCTAGAGGACATCGTCGACACCGTCAGACCAATCATAAAGAAACACGGCTTCGCGATAAGTTTCCGTATCCAGACCCAAGAGCGGAGCATCCAAGTCACCGGGGTGCTGATGCACAAGGACGGCCACCGCGAGGAGACCAGCATGCTGCTGCCGGCAGATACCAGCGGCAGCAAGAACGCCGTGCAGGCCTTTGGTTCTTCGACCAGCTATGGGAAACGCTACGTGCTGTGCGCGCTTCTCAACATCACCACCCGAGGCCAGGACGATGACGCCCATACCACGGCGCCGGTGAAGCTGGTAACGCCCTCCCAGGCGGAGCAGATCAAGCAGCTGATCACCGCCTGTTCGCCTGCCACCCAGGAATGGTTCCTCGGCAAGTACGGCGAGACCAAGCAGGTACCACGCAGAGACTTCGACAAGCTGCGAGCGTCCCTGCAAAAGCGGGCACTGACCGACCGCCAACATCACTGAACGACCGGCGAGGAACTTTCCTCGCCGGTTCTGCCGCCTTTTTCCAAGGAGATCGCCATGCAGATCCTCACACTGAAACAGGGCACGCCCGAGTGGCATGCCGCACGCCTCGGAATCGTCACGATGTCCGAGCTAAAGACACTGCTGGTCAAGGGCAAAGGGCCGGGAAAATTTGGTGCTGGGGCCTTCAGCTACATGCATCAGTTGATCGGGGAGCGCATCACCGGCGAGCCCTCGGATGCCTTCCAGGGCAACGCATACACCCAGCGCGGCCACAAACTTGAGCCGGTAGCACTAGAGCTCTATAAAGAGGCCACCGACCCGCCACGCCTGGAGCAGGTCGGCATCATCCTCAATCACGGTGCGGGCTACTCGCCCGACTGTCTGGTCGACAGCAATGGCTTGGTGGAGATCAAGACCAAGCTACCCAAGTATCAGATTGAGCTGCTTCTGGCGGACGAGCTACCCCAGGAGCACGTCGCTCAATGCCAAGGCGGCCTATGGGTTAGCGAGCGAGAATGGATCGACTTCGTCAGCTATTGGCCAGGCTTGCCGATGTTTGTGAAACGCGCCTACCGGGACGAGGCAATCATCCGCACCATCGCGGGGCGCATCGAGGCGTTCTACGAGGAGCTAGAGCGCCGCATGGGCATGGTCATAGCGGCCTGATAAACGCATTCCAAAACAGATATCCCCGCCTTCACGCTTTTCGCTTCTCTATTCCTTCTTGCTCCTCACTGTCCCTCTCGATCGATTCGAGGTGCCACGGAGACACATTCCAAAGTGGCGGGCAGCGAAGGCTGCGTATCATTGGCAGAACTCGGAGACCTCTAAGTAAGCCACGACATAAATTCGGTGCTGCCCTCACGGGCAGCACCACAGTGTTTATCGCACTATTTTTTTTGCCGTAATGCTCTCGGCGCAATGCATATCGACGCCCGAACCAGCATCTCAATACTCGCTTTGCACCAGTGTGCAGCGTCCCTAGAGTTCGAGCGTCGGGCAACGCAACACAACGCATCAGAATCCAGTTCCCAGTGTCCGCAAGGGGCATTAGGCCAATCCCGACTCACTCGCGGCCGCGCCCGACGTTGAAAGCGATTTGGTGAGCAATGCCTCGACATAGCTGCTCTTATCTTCCCGTTGAAAAAGCACGTTCCACGCTTCCATCTGCGCTTTATCGACGCTCCACAACAGTTGCATCTCGTGTACTGGGGTATTCGATATCACGAAGCTATTCAGGGTCACAGCCGAATCGCCAAGTCGCTCTTCGATCTCCTTGATGGTTTTGTGGAACTGAATCTTCGGATCTTGCGAACTAAGGTTGCGAATCCCCTTGGGATCCACAAACGAGATGTACTCGTGATCATCAGTAATCAACCAAACAATGAAGTCGGGATGAAAATTACCCGCCTCAAAAAAGCCTACGCCGCGGCCTTTGCTTAGATTACGCAGCAGGTAGAGCTCCTTACCGTCTAGCAAGGCCGGCTGAGAATCACAGTAAGCTTTGAGATCCTCGACGAATCGGCGCTCCCCCTGGTTCAAAGGCACCGGGCTGATCTCGACCTCTGCACCGGCCAAATGCAGCAGAGGCTGGTAAAGATGCCGGGAAAATGGAATGGCCTTCAGGCCGCCGAATTGCCACGGATTTAGCTTGCCTTCATCGATCTCAGCCTTAAGCTCCTTGAGCTTATTGATTATCTCGGTCCGCGACTCTTCCACCAAAATACGGTAGTAACCTTGCGGAAACTCCTCGCTAACTTGGGGAAAGTTCGGGTCGCTGACATCCAGATAGCGGTATTCCAGGTGCGGGAGCTCCCATTCCTTCTTCCGGAACGAGTAGTAGCGTTCACAGTATTTCTTGAGCAGCGCCTCGGCCAGCTCCTGCCACAAGTGAATGTTCTCGAAGGCATCGAAGGCCAGCTCGGATTCCGGAATGAACAGGCGGTACCAGCTCTGATCCGCGAGCAGGTCGGCCAAGGCATCACGTGGCAGATTCAGGTTGTGCCAAGCCCGCTCCGCCTTGAACCGTTGTAGCTCGAAATAAAGCGCGTCTATATCAAGAAAAGCGATATGTCGCTGGGTCAAAACGCACTGGTCTGGCTGGCGGTCTTGTTCTACTGCGCCAACACCACTGGAGCGTAGCGCTTGAATCTTTGGATACCAGTTGAGGAGCACAGGATTAGCTTGCAGATAACGGGTGGCCGTTTCCTGTGCCGGATCCGGCGGCGACAGCGTTGGCACCGGCCCCAGCTTCTTGAAAGCGTCGCCGAACTCGGTGTGCACGCCGTTGATGGTCTTCTTCAGCCGAATTGTCTTAAGCTGCTTTTTGCCCAGGTTACGAATCACTGGCAACAGGAACTCGATACGTTCCTCGTTCGACGGCAGCCCCTCCTCTTCCAGAAATTCGCGGAACTGGGCCATGTAGTCGGCCTTGATGCCGAAAACGTTTAGCGTCTCCAGTGTTGGCAGGTGCGCTGGGCGCGCCAGCCCCTCGGGCAGGGTAAGTCTGGCGCTGCGTTTAAGGGTGCGGTCATAGCCTTTCAGCCGCACCCCGCGACCGAAAAGCTGGATAATCTGCGAGCCTTCGCTTCTGCCCACGTTCATCAAACCCATGGTGCTAACACGCCAGCTATTCCAACCCTCGGTGAACTTTTTCGAGCCGATCAGCACATTGACCGAAGAATCCGGGGCATTGATCGTCCGGAACAACGAACGTTTGAAGTCGCGGTCACCGACTAGCAACCTGTCTTCGTTTTCACATAAGGTGCAGAGCTTGCTGTCGTCGCCCACATTGATCACACCGAAGGGCTCATTGTCGCCGACGCGCAGGGCGATCTCTCCAGGCACGCCCTTGAGGTTTTCCACATGCAAAGCGCCACCCCCGGCGGCATTGAACAGACTGCTTTGGATCTCCTCAAATAACTGCTCAGCCGAGAGCCCCAGACCGTTGAGATAGGCAAAGCGCCGAGAAAACAGGTTGCGACCATCCGCCGCGATCAGCCCCTCATCCAGCACCCGCCGAATGCGCGCCACACTGCCGGCCCGATCGCCAAGGAAACGGGCCAAAAAGCGAAGGATCTCGACGATGTCAGAGGCATCCTTGCTAGATAGCGAGGCCGTCACCCGGCCGCCCACAAAAATCCAGAGCGGCTTTTCGATATTGAAGGGCCGGCAGGCCACGGCCTGTTCCTGGTATAGGCGCAGCTGCTGGAAGAACGACAGCAGGCAGGCCACCAGGTACACCTCCATGGTGTTTTCCTGGGTCTGGGCATCCAGGTTCAGGATCTGATAGTCCTTACCAAAACCGTCGCCGTAGAAATACTTGTAGGAGTAGTCGAACAGCATGCACCGCGCGTACTGCGCCGTGAACGACGAGCTGCCCTTGACCGCTTGTCCAAAGGTGGCCGAGTACTCGAACGAAAACCCCTGCTCGCACAGCGCGTTGCGAAATCGCATCCAAGCACCGTCCTCGCCGGACCTGACACCAGTGTGCCCTTCGTCGACCAGCACTAAGTTATTGTTCTCGAAGGCGTCGACGGCAACCGTCTTCTCGCCCATTTCATCGCGCAGCTTATTGATGTCGATGATCTCGACCGCTTGCCCAGCAAACAGTCCCCGGCCGTTTTTGTCGAACAGCTCGGCGTCGATACCAGCTTCCTGAAACTCACGCAGATGTTGATGGCTCAGCCCTTCATTAGGCGTCAGCAAAATGATGCGGTTCAGCTCGCGCCGGCGGCGATGCTTGGTCAAGTAGTGCTGATATTGCAGGATATTGGCGTGCATGATCAGCGTCTTGCCGGAGCCGGTGGCGCTCCAGAAAGCTAGCTTGTTCAACTGCCCGGTGACATCGCCGTCCGGATCCAGCATGGGCACCTGGTCGGGCTGAGGCTGGTCGGCGTTATATCGCTCGATCTGTTCATTGATGGACGCCAGTAGGGCTTGCGCGTCGGAAAAGTAGCGGTCCAGATAGATTTCGGTGAACAGCAGCGACAGGTACTGGAAGTACTTCCAGACAATCGTCTCATCGCCGCGCGCGAGCCGGCGCTCGTTCAGGCGTTGGGTGTGGCGCACGATGTTCTGGTCGTACTCCAGTAGCAGGTCATCCGGCAGCTCCGGCAGCGGCTCAGTCTGGTTCGTTAAGGTATGGTGAAAGCGGTGGATATTGTTCTCATCCAGACCACCGGCGCTGTCCTCGCTCAACTGGAACTTCTGCTTGAAGGCCTCCAAAAGCGGGAGCCGCTTGCCGTTCCAGGTAAAGAAGCCGTCCGTGGACGGCAGCCCGAATAGGCTGAATAGCCACTGGTTTAGCACCAGCTTGTAGGCGAAGGGCACTCGTGGGCGATTATTGCGTCTGCGGGCCGCCATGCTCAGTCTTCCCCCTCACCTGTATCCGCTGGCGCATAGATCACCAATCGCAGCTCGCTGTCATCGACCAAACTATATTCCGGAACCTTGCCGGACAGCTTTTCGCTATTTTGGAGGATGATGGAAACACCTTCGCCACGCTTATCCATCATGGTCGATCGATCTGTTTCCAGACCCGCCTCATCCGGCACCCGACATTTCGCCAGCAAACTGGTAATCGTTTCATTCCGTGCTGCCTGACGGTACGGAAGGCTATCCACCGTCATGGTGTTAGGGATGGCTCCGGGCGAGTATAGCTCCATGCGGTCTGCGAATACCCGCAACCGGACCTTGGCGTCCTGCATTGCATAATCTCGATGCGCCACTGCATTGACGATGGCCTCGAATACGGCTGTCATATCAAATTGAGGAACATCCTCTCGCCCCACTGCTTTGTAGGCGGCGACTCGCATGTTTTTACTGACAAAATGGCAGGCTGAAAGCACCTGTTGATCCAAAGGGCCGGTGAGATCTGCTGCATCAAGTTGGTAGGCCTGGTCGCCACCAGCCGGGCGAATTTCAGCACCCCGATAGGCCACTGCCTGAATAAACGCATTCGGCAGCCATTGACGCGGGTCGTCGGTGGCAAGGAGGACGCCTGCCACTGACGGGCGTAGGACATCGTCATCCATGCTGGCCATACCAAGCTTTCGCAGCAGATCATCACGGCTATCCTGGGTACGCGCCGTTGCGAATCGCTGCCAAAGCGGTTCGCTCAAGTCTTCCAGGGCGGCATTTGGCACTGGCTGTTCGTCAAAGCGAATGATCCGTGCCTGGCTGCGTTGCTGAAACAACCGCGCGAGGAAATCCGGCGCCATTTCGCGTTTCTCGTCACCCACGCGATGCATATAGCCACCGGGACTGCGATGCACCCAGAGACTGCGGCCAATTTCCACTTTCAGCACGGCCAACTCATCGCCGGTAGCCGTAGGAAGCGACAGTCGTTCTATGACGGGGTTCAAGGGTGGATTTACCGAGTCCAGACAAGTCTGCCGGACGAAATCGGTCACAAGATTCAGTTTCTCGCGCGGTATTCCCAGAATTTCTCGCGTTGCGTCATCCACACCGAGCACGCAAACGCCGCCTTTGGCATTGGCAAATGCTGCCAGCTCGTCGGCCAGCGAATCACGACGCGGTGCAGTAACCCGTTGTCCAGCTATACGAACTTCCTTCAGTTCAAGGAAGGAGTCTTCGCCTAATCGGATTTTTTCTAGGAGTGTCGCCGTCGTATCAAACATCCGTTAGACCTCCTGTCCCAGTCGGCGATAACGCCGCTCAAAAGCGTCCCGACCACCTTCCATTACGTGGCAGACTTCGTCACGCATGGCTTTGTCCTGCAGAGATCCTTTTTGGGTCACGCGACATTGCCCGCTTTTGAAATCCAGAGCATGAAGCATTTCGGCGTCGCCATTGACGACGATATTGGGGTTGTGGGTCACGGTGATAATCTGGCGTCGCCGTTTGTTCTCACGCAACTGGCGAACTACCAGGTTGTAGATCAGATGGTTATCCAGGTCGTCCTCAGGCTGATCAAGCACAATCGGCTCGGAACCGTGGGCCAGCAGGAAGGCCAGCATGGCAGCCGCCCGTTGACCGGCCGACGCTTGCTCGATGGCTTTGAAATCGCGTCCGTCTCCTTTCTGACTGTATTTGACATCCAGCCCGTCATCCGGAAACCACATCATCACGTGGTCAACAAACTCCGCACGATTACTCGCCTGCCGCTCAAGGAAATTATTGAAGTGCCCGCCAAAATCACCCTGGCCCTGGCAGCCCACTACTAAGCGCTGTTTGATGCCCGCGATCCTACGCTCCAATTCCTGTCTCGACTGCGCGTTGTCGTCGGGCAACTGATTGAGCAGTTCGGCGACAATCCCCCCTGTCGATCGACCATCTTCCTCGATCAGAATGTCGTTCTCGAATTTGGGGTGTTCCGCACCCAGTAGTTGCCGGATACCTCGCTCCACAGCACGGGCATCCTGGCGATAGGGTTTGAGACTGATCTGAACATATTCGTTCCCGGCCAAGCTGTCGTTCAAAAACCCTTCCCGCCTTTCACTAAGGGCACGGCGTGCGTATAGCACGGCCTGGCTCTGAGTGTTCGCCTGCTCCAAAACTTGCTTCCGCCGCGCCTCCAGCGATTCCAGTTCTTTCCACTCATTCTCCAGCCGTTGCCTCTCCTGAACCAGTTGGCCATATTCACTGGGGTCTTCAACACCCTGTTCTTTCAGACCCCGGATCAATTTTTCGTAATCCGCCCGAACCTGGCTCACGGCCTGTTGCCAGCCGGTACGTGGAAGACTCTGCCGCTCTCGACTGACGGAAGCGGCCAACTCCTCCGCGCTTCCTTCTAGTGCCTTCGCGGCGGTCTCAACCGCCTGGTGCAGGCGAGCCAGGATGGCCAAGGCTTCCGCATCCTTTTCGTTTTCTGCGCCAAAAAGTTGATCGGGAACATCCTCCGCTGCCAACCCCTCCGCGAGTTCACGAATCCGGCTCACCATCCCGTCAACAGAATCAAACTGGCGATTGACTTCGCGCTCTTGCCGAGAACAACGCTGGTACGCCTTAAGCACATCGGCGTGATGAGCTTCTTCAAACTTCTTCAGCTTCCGTTGCACATCCTCCAGACGGACTTTCAGTGCATCGCGTCCTTGCAGCCGGCCTTCCAGCTCGCGGGCCTGGGCACAGAACGACAAGTAAGTCTGGCGCGCCTCTCGGAGCGCTGTTTTTTGATCGTCCACCCCGGCTGCTTCATCAATCAGATCAAGTAACGCCTGCTGGTTACCTCCAGCCAGGGCCGCGATCTGGCCCTGGCTGAACAGCCGCACGGGAAAACGTTCCGGAATTACCGCTTGGCTATCCGATTTTCGCCATTCTCCATCCACGGCCTCTTCAACAACGCTGCCAGAACCATCCTGTTTCCAGTGCACGCGGTAACGTGCCCCGTCACGAAAAAAAGTCAGCGCGATATGGGCACTCTGTGTAAGCGCACCGTCATCGTCTCGACCGCGCGCTATGCGGGTGAATCGTTCAAAGGTGCGGCGCGGCTCGCTTCCTTCTTCCAGCGCTTTCAGCTCATTCTCGCGCCTCAGCGCCAATCGCAGAGCGTGCACGACCGTTGACTTGCCGGTGCCTCTCCCGCCAACAAGAGCGTTGAACCAGGGGCTAAAAAACAGGGTCTCAGACCCGTCCTGCCCCATGTAACGAGCATCATCGATTTCAACGGATTCGAGGAAGTTCTCCGGTAGCCCGTCCGGATCGAAGGGCTCGGGATCATCGCTGCGATGGACGGAAAATCCTTCGCCGTCCATGAGCGCCAGTCGTAGCCCCTCCAGCGAAGGCTCAGCCATTTTGGCCCAGGTGTAACGCGAGCCAGGGACTGCATCGCCTCGAAAGCTGTGGCAATCTGATCCAACCACCTCAGACCAAGTCAGACGGTATCCTTCATAAATCCGCGGTTTGCGCACCGTTCGATCGACCACCTCCATGGCGAACACATGCTCGCAATCAAAAACCTGCCGCAGGGTATTGGCATCGAGTGCAGCTCCGGCCGATCCATCGTCCCCGCCGCTATCAAGCCGCAGCAACCCCTTCGGTTGATCCGCGTGGGCCGGAATCGCCAGGCCGCCAGCTCTCTCGACAGCTTCGATCACTTCAATAGGTGACTTGCGCGTAACACCGTCGCTATCGCCTTTGGTTCCCTGATATTCGACCTGCCCCAACAAGGTATCGATATCGCTGGTCGTAGCGCTCCTGTCGAAGATCGCGAGCAGGTGAAAACCGCCATTCACCGATAATTCAACACCGGGAAATAGGTGCAGCTTCCGGAACCCCTCCGGCGGATCGGCGTCCATACGGACATAAGCCTCTTTCAAGCGATCAATCCAGGCACCGCTGTTGTGGTCCGTCACAGCGACACAGTCGACCTGGGCAGCCATGAATCTTTGCAGCCACTGCTCGGGTACTAGGTCGAGCCCGTGCTTTGCCCATGGTGTGTCCAAAGAAGCCGGCGTATGCGTGTGAAAGTCAAAGCTCCACCAGCGGGCACCAGGCCAGCGCCATTCGTTGTTCACGGGTTCAGTGTTCCGGCTCATGATTCCGCCTCCTCGAACATCAGCCGGTGGAAGTCTTCCTCGATGAGGCGCACTTTCCAGGTGTCGTCGGGTTGACGCAGGTTTTCCAGGTTGTTGTCACCGTTGACGTAGATCAGATCGAATTCGCTGTCCTTGCTGGAATAGCCCTGCTTCTTGAACCATTCGTCAAGTACCAGGTTGTCCTGCTCGTGCTCGCAGGTGAGCTTCCGCCAAATCAACAGGGTCTTGCGCCCGTCGGGCGTGGTGCCGGTGACGGTGCGAAACCACCAGGGCCCGTCTTCGGCTTCGCGGATTCGCCCATCCAACAGCAGGCGGCGTGAATTCTCCTCCGGCAAGTCCGGGTCGTCATCGCGCTTGAATTGGGCGTTGACCATCTGGGGCGCGGCCATGGTCTCAACGGTCAGGCCGATCAGCCAGTTGAAGGTCTCCAGCAGATCCACATTGACCTCACGGGTTTCCTCGCTGCCGGGGCGCTTGACCTTGAGCTTGTAGGCGGTGGGGTCGGTAAAGGCGCCGATATTGAGCAGGGACTGGCTGCCCCGGTTTTCCACATCCAGCATGTAGCGCAGCAGGTACTGCTCGCGCAGGCCGTCCGCGCCCTGGGCCGCCTGGCTGGTCAGTAGGTCGTCCTGGGTGTCGCTGCGGCGCGGCTCCAGATTGTTGAGCGCGTCCTCGTAGGATTCCAGGCGCACCACTTTCATAATGCGGGGGCTGCGCTCGGCTTCTTCGTCTGTAGCCAGGCGTTTGGGTTTGCCATCTTTCGAAGAAGGCGAGAATGTAACCCTTTTTAAGCGTGGCAAAATTACAGAATCGATATGGCTCCCAGACTCCACAAGGATAAATCTACGAGACCCACTGTCGTCACGATTAAGTTCAATGGCGGCGTGCGCAGTAGTCCCTGAGCCCGCGAAAAAATCTAAAACCCACTCATTGCAACCAGCGGCAACGGTTATAGCTCTTTTTAGGAGCGCCACAGAATTTTCTGTTGAAAACCCAGTAGAGTGCGCATAGCCCGCTATATCTGTCCAGTTCGTATCCAAAACCCTTTTGTCTGTTTCTTCAACCAAATATTGGACTACCGCTTCACTCTTGCCACACGCTTGGCAGCCAAGCCAGTCCCCTTGAGCATGGACTCGACCACAACTCTTGCATTTAAGCCGCACCTCTCCTTCCTGAACCTTTCTATCGACTGATTTCTGAGAAAACTTAAAGTGTGCGTTGTGTTTATAGGGAAGAAATGTAGCTCCAAATATTCTTCTTTCAGGTGGATTCCTGTAACCGGCCGAGTCATCCATTCTGCGCCAGTATGCTTCGCGTGGACTAGTCAACTTAAAAAATGGATCTGCGAGCTCAGAGACTTCGCTTGCAGCGAACATAAAAAGTGAATCGTTTGCTAATGGCATGGAGATACTCCCTTGGCTAGTTACATTCTTACGAATGCGTTGTACTAGGAGTTCTGCTTCAAACCGATCAGGTCCGAATATGCCATTGAGGATGCTACGTACAAGATAATTGCCATTTATATCGCAACGACAGTAAAGAAAACCATCATCGTTTAAGAGGCTCCGTCCCGCGTTGATTCTGTCAAAAAGCAAAGTGGTCCAAGTTGAGTCTTTATAGTCAGTTCTATAAAGGAAGTCTCCGTTCTCCCCAAGGTTGAATGGTGGATCAATGTATATACAGCCCACGTTACCCTTGAACCGTGGATGCATTATCGACAATGCCTGAAAGTTCTCACTATGGAACAAAACCCCATCAGTCTGCCCATCAATATCCCCCATCGCCTCCAACAACCGCTGACTGAAGCCCTCATCAAAATGCCGCGTATCCACCATCAACGTCGGATGCGCCTTTAGAAACTCCCCGGTCAACGGCTCGCTATAGGCCACCGTGGTCAGATCTGCCTCAAGCTCATCAATGGCATGCAATTCATCCCATTCCCGCCGCTGGGCATCATTGGCGGCAATCTCGAGATAAAAGTCTTCCGGGATGCAGCCGATGCGGATGCAATACGAGGTTTCGGTGACAAACTTCTTCTTCAGCCAGAGCTTTCTCTGGAAGTTTTCCAGTTGCGCCAGGAAATCGATGATCTTTCCGGCGATCTGGCGAATGACCTTGATCTTGGACAGGTACTGTTCCGCGCGCGGTGCGGTTTCGGACTCAATGTCGTCCAGGAACATGATTTCGTTCTTGATGTAGAAGTCCAACTCCCGGCGCAGGAAGCCGCCCAGGTCCTTGTGGATAAAGTAGTCAAAGGTGTTACGCGCGGTGTAGCGGTTCAGGTGGGCCGCCAGCCGGCTGTAGTCGGCCGCCTCGCCATCGGCCTTGATGTGATTTTGAGCCAAACCAGCCAACCAGGGTTTCAGGCCGTCGTCCTCTACCGCCAAGACGCGGCGCACGGCGTCTGCACGCAGGTCTTTCTGGGTGGGCGGTTTCTTTTGGGCCGCAGCGGTGGCGTCGGCCTTTGCCTTTTCACTCCAGTCATTCATGGTAGCCGGTCGGTACTCGAAGCGGAGCACCAGCTCGAGGCCGGATTCGCCTTCTTCTTCGGCGATGAAGTCCTCATTGGCCAGGACGAAGACGCGGTTGTTGCCCTCGGTCTCCTTGAGGTTGCCGTGCTCGCCCTCGGCGGCATCCACCAGCTGGAAATGGACGCGCATCGGATCGTCGTCGCCGGGCTTGAGTGTGAAGGCGTAGTCGCGCAGGTATTCGGCGGTCTTGATGTAGTACTGGTCCTTGTTGGCCCAGTGCAGTTTTACTTCCTCGCCTTCGTAGGGAATGGCGTACACGCCGGGCTTGTAGACGCGCTTGGCGAGAAAGTCGCCTTCGTGATAATAGCGGCGGAAGAACTTGTAAAGATGATCGTAGACCTCCTGCTCCAGGCCGGTAACGTCGACGCCCTGCTCGGCAATCTTTTGACGCAGCTCTTTGACCTTGCCGGTGGTTTCCGGGTCCACGCCCAAGCCGTTGGCCTGTTCGATTGCCTGCTGTAGTTCCTTTTCCAGCTCGGCCTTGTCGGCGGTTCTGTACTGGCTGAAGGCGTTCTTGACTTGCGGCAGCAAGTCGCGGTCGAGGAATTGGCTGATCTCATCGGCGCGGGCATGCATGATGCGGTAGAGCCCGAAGTCCAGATCCGGCTGGTCGAGCTGAAACAGCTCCTTGAGCAGTCGAATCAGTTTGTCGAAAGCTGGGTTCTGGCTCATGCGGGGAAGTTCCTTGGGTCGCATTCGTTCATCAGTAAAAATCGGGCGCTCCGGAGCAGCTAGGCTACGGACCAGCGCAGGGTGAATAGACGCTCGCTATGCTGGCCGCGGACCAACCGTTTTTCCAGTGCGGCGATTAGACTGTCACGCCGGTCTTCGATCTCATCTTCCACCTTGAAGATGTCGCGGCGTTGCTTACGCTGGCGCTGCTCAAGTTGCTTCAGGCGCTCCTGGATGTCGTGCTGTTCTTCCAAGGTTTCGGCCTGGCGCGCCTGGCGACGCAGAGCCTTGATCTGCTCCTTGGTGTCCTTGAGCGTTTTTTCCGTCGCTAGCATCTTGTCTTCCGCCCATTGTTCCAGGCGTTCGCGCGCGACGTTGAAGTGCTGGTTGTTAGATTCCAGCGATCGGTTCGCAGTGGCGCGTTGGTGCTGAGCCAGTTCGGCGGCGAGCATTTGCTTCACATCACCCGGCGCGTCTATCGGGCCTCGGTTTTCGGCGGCGACATTGAACAGCTTGGCGCAGGTCTCATTGTCCAAGGAGCGCCCGTCGTCGTCGATACCGGAGAACAGCAAGTATTCTTCGGTCTCGAAAGACTCGATCGTCAGCCGAGCCAGGGTTAGCCAGCCGGCTCTACCCTTGAGTGCTTCCACCAGGGCGATGCGCCCCGCGTGGGCGGTGATATCGAACCGCAAGTGCGCGGGCGGGGTCGGCTCGCTTTTGGCAGCCTCGATCACATGCTCACCCAACGGGTGAGAGAGACGATACAGGTAGTAGCCATAGTCCCGGGACTCGTCCTGCTCCCCGCTACGGGTCTTGGAAATAAGGTGGTAACGGCCAGTGGGAACTCCCGGTACTGGCGCCTCATTAAGGTCAAACGCGAGATTGGCGTCGTCGAAACAGGCCTGGCCATCCAGCACATGCGTTGTCACTTGCCAAAATCGCTGACCGATCCGATCAAGCTGGGCCTCGGCGTCTTGCAGTTGCAAACGTAGACGAGCGTGCACGTCTTCGTCGAAATGCTCTAGCAGCGTCCGGCGGGTCCGCTCGATTCGATTCTGAATCTGCTCGTCCAGTTCCTCCTGGAGCCGGCGGAAGGCCGCTTCAATCTCGTCGGAGGTGCGGCATTGCTGGTAGATGGTCAGGATGCGTTTTTCGAAGTCCACGCCGGACTCGATCTGGCCGAGGATTTCATCAGACGCGCCGAAAAGGCCGTTGAAGAGGCTAAATTTTTCTGCCAACAGTTCGTGGACACGCTGGTCGGCCTCATTGCGCTCGTTGAGGAAGTTGACCACGATCACATCGTGCTGCTGGCCATAACGATGACAACGCCCGATGCGTTGCTCGATGCGCTGCGGGTTCCAGGGCAGGTCGTAGTTGATCACCAACGAGCAGAATTGCAGGTTGATGCCTTCGGCGGCGGCCTCCGTGGCGATCATGATCTGCGCGTTATCGCGAAAATGCTCGACAAGGGCCAGACGGGCGTCGATGGCACGGGAACCGGTGGCCCGGCCGTTATCTTGGTTCCGGCTGACCCAGTTTTCGTATATTGCTTTGGCCTCGGGGCCGGCATTATTGCCATTGAACAACAGCACCTGGCCGGCATAGCCGTTGTGCTCAAGATAGTCTCTGAGATATTCCTGCGTACGGCGCGATTCGGTGAAGATCAGTGCTTTCTCACGCGCGCCCATGCGGGCCATTTCCTTGAAACCGACGCCGAGTGCCGTAAGCAGCGCGCAGGACTTGGCGTCGACGCCGATCGCGCGGGCCGCTTTGGCCAGGCTATCGATCTCGTCGATTTCATCGCGCAGCGTTTTAGGCTCCGGGCGATTGTCGCTGCCTTCATCATCGGTTTCCCCGACAAGTTCTGACGGTAACCACTCATCGAGCAGCTCGGTTGCCATTTCCTCGCTTTCGAGCAGTTGATTACTCCAGTCGAGTTCCAGTTGTTCGGTGTCGCGCAGATCAACGAGCCGGTCACGGAGCTTTTCCAGCGTACCGGCAATGGCGTAGGAGCTGGACGCCAGCAGCTTGCGGAGAATCAGCACGATCAGGTGGCGTTGTCGGTCCGGGATGGCGTAAGTATTTTCCTTTTGTAGGAACTCGGAAATACGGTCGTATAGCTTTTGCTCGGCATCCGTGGGGCAAAACGGTTGGGTAAGCGCCCGCCGCTCGGTGTAACGCACATACTCCAGAACGTCCTGCCGCAGGGTGCGCTTGCAGAAACCCGCCAGACGCTGACGTAGTCCAGCGAGATCACCGCCCGCGTTGACGTACTCGGCGCGAAAGGCGTTGGGATCACCAAAAATGTAATCGTCAATCAGGCTCGCGAGACCGTACAGTTCCATCAGACTGTTCTGCAGCGGCGTGGCGGTAAGCAGTAGCTTGCGGCGGCCTTCCGTCGCCCAACGGATGGCCTGCCCCACTTTGTTGCTCGGGCGGTATGCGTTACGTAGCTTATGCGCCTCGTCGATGACGACCAGATCCCAAGGCACCATGCGCAAGTCGTCCTGCATACGCGCTGCGTAATGGTAGGACAACAAAACAACGGCCGGCTGCTCAAACGGGCGGGGCTGCTCTTGCTGCTGAGACTGTTTATAGGCGCGCGAATCCATCACCACTGCGGGCAGGTTGAACTTTTCTTGCAGCTCAGTAGCCCATTGCTTGCGGATAGCGGCCGGGCAGATCACGAGCAGGCGTCGACGCCGTTCGGCCCAGCGCTGGCACAGCACAATGCCCGCCTCTATGGTTTTGCCCAGTCCCACTTCATCGGCCAGGACCACACCCTCCGAAAGCGGCGACTGCAACGCAAACATCGCGGCTTCGATCTGATGGGGATTCAGATCAACCGATGCGTCGAAGAGCGACATGGAGAGCTGATCCGCCGCGCCCGGTGGCGCCTGTCGGGTCAAATCATAGGCGTAGTATTTGGCGTGATGAGCCGTGATCGTCATGTGTTGTCTTTCATGCCCGGCTGTTCGTTGTGCTCAGGGATCGCAATATCCTTGTATACGCCGTACTCGCGCACAAGCACCTCGCCCCTATTGGCAATGGAGTGATATTCACGACTGGCTGCGGCGCAGAGTGCCTCTTTTACGCCGGAATCAATACGCAAGCTCACCCTGGCGGCTTTAGGCGTCACCACTTGTATTCCCCCAGCTGCGCACTGTAAATGTACTGCGCTATATAGCACCGGCCAAGAAATTCCGCGCAAGACGGCTGACAAGAGCCGTATCGACCTAGAAGGCTACTTGCACAAGAACCTCTCTCGCTGGGTGCCGTATGTCTATAACGCTTTACTTCAGGGTGCTTGAGCTATCCGCCAGCCTGGATCTTCCCGATATAGAACCCCATTGGTAACCTCAGCTTTAGCGCGCGAACGTTCGCGGCGTTCGTCAGCCAGTTGGGCACGGCACTCACAAGCCAGCCGCCCACTGATGGTTGCTGACAACACCTATTCCAATGCGATCGCGCCAGGCCGAGCGGTCCGCACGCGGTCAACTGCCTCGCTTCCCGGCAATCCACAATACGTTAGCAGGCGTGCCACGACTGTAACGGTGCGCCTCAGTACGCCCATATCAGTGCATGACCATCGATTGCCCCGTCAGCATGTCGCCCGCGATGGCGTCAATCTCCGCGTCGCAGCGGGCCTCGAATCACGCATTCGGAATATCGCTGTCGCAAATCGTCCAGTGCAGCCACGCCAGTCCGCATCCCAAGACGCCGGGGAGTACTCAGCGTACGGCTGCCCGTGAATTCACCGCGCCCGTGCGTTGTCGGGGTATCACCGCTCCCTGATAAGCGTGGAGCCGCCCCATGACGGCCCAATCAGTCGCCAAACAGAGGCCGCACTCGGACGGTTGCAGTGGTTGCGGTTTGGTGGCTGAACGGATGCTTCCTATGTGACTCATGTACTGTATGGAAAGTTGCAACCTTCTGAAATATTAGGGTTATGCATTGCAGGCGCGATCCCCGAAAATGACTTGACTGCACTCATAATCCCTTGGTCGCAGGTTCGAGTCCTGCCGGGCCCACCATATTTGCTGCAGCCCTCCGCTACTAAGTCGTTAACCAATTAAGTGTTTCGAATGCACGTAATTGGTTTGCATCTGAGTAGCGCCAATACCCTGCCCCGCGCGCGATTTCTGAGGAAATAGCGTTAACAACTGATCGTTAGACCTACGCATCGGGACCGTTGACACCGAGCAAGAAATCGCCTGCGATCCGGCCGAACCAGCTGCGGGGTGATGTCGTCGGAGATCTACGTATATGCCAGTGCGGTTTCGATTCGCACACCGCCACCGTCGAAAAGACTGGCCATGAGTCGCGGGATCGCTAGGTGAACATGGCGGAGGCTGTGTCTGTCACGGCGTCAAAACTGTTCACGCTGTCGTCCATGCCTCCGGAATGGCTGTGCGCAGGTAGTCGAGCAGGCATTTTGTCTTGCGCGGCAGCTGACCGAACGGATAGGCCAGCGATACAGGCACGGCGGGCAGGCGCCAGTCGTGCAGGCAACGCAGCAGCTCTCCGGGATGCGCCCGCGAACGACGTTCGGCCGTCCAGTCGTAAAGCACGCCCAGGCCCTTGCCGCGTACGATTGCGTCGGCCTGGAGCACGACCTGGTCCGCGCGCGACCGCGTATGCACCGGCGCCATGCGGTAAGGCTCGCCGTCGACATGTTCCAGCGTCAGCCCGTCGTCGAGCACGCCGAGCATGTCTACCCAGGCGTGGTCTGCAAGATCACGCGGATGGCTCGGGGCGCCGCGCGCGTGAATATACGACGGCGCCGCATAAATTCCGCGAGTGAGTGCCCCGACCTGCTCGACGCGCAGCCCGCAGTCGCCGAGGGCACCGGGCCACAGGCAAATGGACACGCCGGCGTCGTGCTGCGGTGGCGTAGTCAGCGTGGAAAGGGTCAGTTCCATCTCGACAAACCGTGCCAGAAAATCCTCGATGCGATGCGCAAACCAGCTGCGCATAAACAGAGGATGCGCGTGCACGGTGATCCCGCCGCGCACACGCTCGCGCAGGTTATCGAGCGCGAGTCGGCTTTCGCGGTTCAGATCGAGCATGCGCTGACAGTAGTCGGCGAACGTATCGCCCGCTTCAGTCGGCACTAACCGGTTTGACTGACGGCGCAGCAACGGCTGGCCGAGCCGCCGTTCAAGACGACTCAAACGCCGGCTCAACGTTGATTTCGCCACCCCCATGGCGCGAGCGCTGGCAGACAGGCTCTGAGCCTCTAGTACCGCCACGAATACCGCGAGCTCGTCGAGATGATGCATGCACATTCCTTTCGTGTAGGTGCAGACAGCCACGCTGCGTTGCGTTTTCTGAAACCGGGCGTTGCCTCTGCTGCAGACGGCTTTATAGCACAATATTAATGAGAATGATTCGTATTCATTAGACGAGGGGGATACATGCGTTTGGTACAGCGTAGCGGCCTGTCTCTGGCCGCGGTGGCGGCTTCATGCGGAACTGCCCATGCCCAGAACGATATGGCGCTGAGCGAGGTCGTGGTAACAGCCGCCGGCTACGAGCAGGCGGTCGAAAACGCGCCGGCATCCATTAGCACGGTGGACCGTGAGACGCTTGAAAAGCGCTACTACCGCAATGTCACCGATGCACTGCGCGAAATTCCGGGCGTGATCGTGACCGGCGGCGGCGCAGGCGACAATGGCCGCGACATCAGCATTCGCGGCCTGCCCGCCCAGTACACGCTGATCCTGGTCGACGGCAGGCGTCAGAACACGCGCGAGACGCGCCCGAATGGCAGTGCCGGATTCGAACAGGATTTTCTCCCGCCACTACAGGCAATCGAGCGCATCGAGGTCATTCGCGGGCCAATGTCCACGCTCTACGGCTCGGACGCGATCGGCGGCGTGATCAACATCATCACCCGCAAGGTACCGGATGACTGGGGCGGCGCAGTACAGCTGGATACCTTTATTCAGGAAAACGGTGATTCCGGCGACCGGCAGCAGGCGAATTTCTACACCGGCGGACCGCTGGTCGAGGATCTCGTCGGGCTACAGCTGTACGGCCAGGTTAGCCGCCGCGAGGAGGACGAGATCATCAACGGCTATGAAGGCAAGGAGCTGCGTAATCTCACGGCCAAGCTCGCCTTCACACCCAGCGATAACCACGATCTCATTCTGGAAGCAGGCGCTGAAGAACAGACCCGCGAGCAGAACGTCGGCCGTTCCGGGCAAGTGACCGGCTGTCGCGGCGGCTGCACGGATTCTTTCGGCCGCTATCAGCGCGAACACTATTCGTTAAGCCATCTGGGCCGCTGGTCGTTCGGCACCACCGACTCTTACATCCAGCGCGAGGTGGCGGAAAACCGCAGCCGTGAAATGGAAATCACAAACACGGTGGCCAAATCCAGCCTGGTCATGCCGATGGGCATGCATATCGTCACGCTCGGCGGCATGTTCGAAAAAGAAGAACTCTATGACGGCACGTCGAATCAGATATCCGATCGCACGAATATCGATAACACCAAATGGGCGGTGTTCGCGGAAGACGAGTGGATGATCACACAGACCTTCGCGCTGACCGGCGGCGTACGTCTGGATGAGGACGAAAACTTCGACAGCCACGTCAGTCCGCGTCTGTATGGTGTCTGGAACGCGCTAGAGAACTGGACCCTCAAGGGCGGCGTATCAACCGGCTTCCGGGCCCCGGATCTGCGTGAAATCACGCCGGACTTCGGCCAGGTCAGTCGCGGCGGCAACGTGTACGGCAACCCCGACCTCGAGCCTGAAACCTCGGTCAATAAGGAGCTCGGACTGCTCTACGCGGCCGACTGGGGTGCCAACGCGAGCGTGACCATCTTTCATACCGACTTCAAGGACAAGATCACCCGCGTCGCCTGCCCGATCGAGATCTGCGCCGCGGGCCCCAACCAGTTCGGCTCGGATCCAACTTATCGCATCAACGTCGACGAGGCCGTCACGCAAGGCGTGGAAGCCAGCGTCTCGGCGCCTTTGGCCGACAGCCTGAACTTCACCGCCAGCTACACCTACACCGATTCCGAACAGAAATCCGGCGAGTACGAAGGCGAGCCACTCACTCAACTGCCCAAGCATCTGGCCACGGCTACGCTGAACTGGCGGCCCACCGTACGGCTCTCGCCGTGGGCGCGCCTGACCTACCGAGGCAAGGAAAGCCAGCCCACGACGGGACCCTCACAGAACGCGCTGATTGCGCCTTCCTACACCTTCGTCGATGTCGGCACGAGCTACCTTTTGGCCGAAGGCACCACCGTCAATCTTGGCGTCTACAATATGTTCGACGAAGACGTCACCTACGACGAATACGGCTACGTCGAGGACGGCCGGCGCTACTGGTTGGGGCTGAACCTGGAGTTCTAGACCGGCACCGCGCGCTTTTATCCATGCGCGGTCGCCGCAGCGGCCGCGTTTTTCACGGAGTTCGAACCATGTTTTTTAGTCGATCCCGCCCGCCCCGCGTATCGGGCATCGCCCTGTTGTGCGGCGTCGCGCTGCTTGTCGTCAGTACCGTCGGCGCGGCGCGCACCCTCGATACGAAATACGGCGAGGTCGAGGTCGATGGCACCCCGGAACGGGTAGTCACCCTCTATGAAGGTGCGCTCGATGCGACCGTCGCGCTCGGCGCGACACCGGTCGCGGCCATCGCCACGCGCGGCGGCGACGGGGTGGCGCGCTATATGAGCGACCGCGTGGGCGCCATCGACATCGTCGGCACGGCGCGCGAAACCAACATCGAAGCCGTCGTCGCCCAGCGGCCGGATCTCATCCTGGCTTCGTCCCGACTCACGCAAAAACAGTATGCGCTGCTGTCGAAGATCGCGCCCACGATCGTACCCGCAAACGATACGTTTGCGCCCGATGCCTGGCAGCAGGAGACCCGGCTTTACGGCGCAGCGCTCGGTCGAGGCGAACAGGCCGAATCGTTGATCGCGCAATACGAAGCACGCGCTGCGGCGATCCGCGCGCGTGTTTCCGACGACACCAGCGCTAAGCTCGTGCGCTGGATGCCACAGGGGCCACTCGTTATGGCCGACATCATTTTCTCCTCGCGCGTACTGGCCGATGCCGGCTTCGACATCGACGATGACGCACTGGTGCCGCAAGGCCGTCCGCACAGTGATCCGCTGAGTCTGGAGAATGTCGACCGCATCGACAGCGACTGGCTGTTTCTCGCCACGCTGAACGCCGATGGCGAGCAGGCGCTGGAAACCGCGCGCACGTCACCGGCCTTCACCCGCCTGAACGTCGTCAAGCGTGACCAGGTCGTGCCTGTAGACGGCCAGTTATGGACCAGCGCATCGGGCCCGATCGCCGCCGAAGCCATCCTCGACGATATCGCCGGCGCGCTGGGCGTCGACGCGCCGCGTTGAGCAGGCCGCCGGCCGTACGCACCCACACGCGCCGGCGGCCGGGCCTTTGGTTCGCGCTGCTGACCGCAGCGCTCGCCCTGGTCTGTATCGCCAGTCTGATGTTCGGCGCCGGCTCGACCGGCCCGATCACATCCCTGGCCACGCTGTTGCATGCCCCGGCTGGCGATGGCGGCTGGGCGTCGAGCGGTGAAGCGCGTTTCGTCATCGAATCCCTGCGTGGGCCGCGCACGATCGTCGGCGTGCTGGTCGGCGCAGCGCTTGGTGTTGCCGGGGCCCTGCTACAGGCCGTCACGCGCAACCCGCTGGCCGAGCCCGGACTACTCGGGGTAAGCGCGGGCAGCGTGCTCGCGGTCGCCCTGGCCCTGGCCTTCGGCGCCAGCGCGGCCACGCTGCGGGTGCCCGTCGCCCAGCTCGGCGCGCTCGCCGGCTGCATGGCGGTGCTCGCCGCGGCTCGATGGCGCGGCGTCGGAAACGACCCGATCCGGCTGGTGCTGGCCGGCGCAGTGCTTTCGGGCGTGCTCGATGCGCTGACCTACATGATTCTGCTCGTCGACGAGCGCACCGCCGACGAGATCCGCTTCTGGATCGTCGGCAGTCTGGCGGGCCGTCGCCTAACAGACGTCACGGCGCTGCTGCCGGGACTCGCGATCGCGGCTGTGATCGTGGTTGCGATCGCCCGTCCGCTGGCCGCACTCGCGCTCGGCGAACGCGTGGCCACAGGGCTCGGCCACCGACCACGCTTCGTGCGCTTCATGGTCGTGATCGCGGTCGCATTGCTGGTGGGGTCGGCCACTGCCGTCGCCGGGCTGATCGCCTTCGTGGGTCTGGTCGCCCCGTTCGCCGCCCGTGCGCTCGCCGGCCCCGACGTGCGCCGTACGCTCTGGCTGTGCCTGCCCGCGGGCGCGCTCATGGTTGTAACCGCCGATATCGTCTCGCGCCTGGTGGTGCGCCCTTCGGAGCTACCGATCGGTGTTCTGACCGCACTCATCGGCGCGCCCGTTCTTGTTGCGGTAGTGCGGCTGCGGCGGTTGCCGAGCCTGTGAGCACGGTGCAACCGCTCTCTGACGCGCGCGAGCCCGTCGCGCCACCGGCCGGCACATGGCGGGTTGGCCTTTCGCGCGGTCCGACCCAGCGCGCGGTACTGATCGACCGGCGAGCCGTCGCCGCAAACGGGCTGCTCGCCCTGCTTCTGGCCGCTGTCGCGCTGGCCTCGCTATGTCTCGGCAGCGTGCCGATCGCACCGCAGGCTGCGCTGCGGGCGATTTTCGGCCAGGGCGATGCGATGGACGTGTTCGTGATCCAGGAACTGCGGCTCGCCCGTGTGGAGGCCGCGCTGCTGACCGGCGCGGCATTTTCGCTCGCAGGCTGTCTGACCCAGACGCTGGCGCGCAACCGGCTCGCCACCCCGGGCATCATCGGCATCGATAACGGGGCGACCGCCTTCGCCGTGGCCGCAGTCACCGGCGTGAGCGCGCACTTTGCGCCGGCGGCGATGGCGCTGGCCGGGGCGGCGACCGCCACCGCCGTCACGTTCTCCCTGGCCGGCGGCATCGGCACACGCGGCTATCGCTTCATCGTTGCCGGCCTGGGCGTTGGCGCGGCCTTTCGCGCGCTCACCCATCTTATGCTCGCCCGCGCGCCCATTGATGATGCCAACGCGGCCTACGCCTGGACGGTCGGCAGCCTGAACGCGCCCGAAGCCGGCTCGATCGCGCTGCTCGCTGCCGGGCTGGTCGTCGGACTGGTCGCGGCGCTCATGCTGGCACGCTCGCTGGCCGTGCTGCGTTTTTCCGACGCCACGGCACAGACGCTGGGTATCAACGTGCGCGGCTGCCGGCTCGCCGCACTTGCGATTGCGGTCGTTCTCAGCGCGCTGGCGGTGGCGGTAGCCGGTCCGGTCGCGCTCGTCGCGCTCATGGGCCCGGAGATCGCGCGGCACCTGTCCTCGCATCGCGGCGTGCCGCTGGTCGGCGCCGCGCTCGCGGGGGCTGCAATCATGACAGTGGCCGATCTGGCCGGGCGCCTGCTGCTCGCGCCGATCGAGATTCCCGTGGGGCTGGTCACGGCGGTGGTGGGCGGGCCGTTCCTGCTCTGGATACTCCTGCGTCCGGGCCACAGAATAGCGCCATGAACGATCTAGCCTTCGACTCGTCGGCGCTCGCGTCGAGCCCGCTCGGTGCGCAGGGCCTGACGCTGGCGTACGGCAAGCGCGCCGTTATCCGGAACCTGGATCTGGCCCTGCCCGCGCGGCGCGTGACCGCGATCGTCGGCCCGAACGGCTGCGGCAAGTCGACGCTGCTCGCGGGTCTCGCGCGCCTGCATACGCCCGAAACGGGCCACGTGACGCTTGACGGGCGGGATATACGCGAATTCGGCGGGCGTGAACTGGCCCGCGCGCTCGCCCTGCTGCCGCAGAGCGTGAGCGCGCCGGAGGGATTGACCGCCGCAGAGCTCATCCGCTTCGGCCGGCAGCCACATCAGGGTTGGCTGCGCCACTGGTCAGCCGAGGACGCGCGCGTGGTCTCAGCAGCACTGGCCGCCGCCGATCTCGAGGCGCTGGCCGATCGTCCGCTGGACGCCATGTCGGGTGGTCAGCGCCAGCGCGCCTGGATCGCCATGACCGTTGCCCAGCAGACACCGCTGCTGCTGCTCGACGAGCCTACGACGGCGCTCGATCTCGGCCATGCCATCGAGGTCTTCGAACTGATCCGCGAGCTCGCAGCGGCCGGCAAGACAATCGTCATGGTACTGCACGATCTGGTCAACGCCTGCCGCTACGCCGATCACCTGATCGCGATGCGCGCCGGCGAGATCATCGCCGCCGGGGCACCGAGCGAGGTTGTGACAACTGATCTCGTGCGCGAACTCTACGGTATCGACTGCACGCTGCTCGCCGACCCGGGCACCGGCTCGCCCGTGCTCACGAACCTTCGGCGCACGCGCGAACCTGCACCCGCGCGCGCCGTAAGTCGATGAATGGTCAGGTATCGAACGCCGACCATCTGACCGCCGCATCCGACTTCATTCTTACGCGAGGTGACCATGGACGAACACATTGAAGACGTGCTCGCACACTACGACGAACTGCTGCGCGAAGAGCGTGCCCACCGCGACGATCCCGCGGTGCAACGCGACCGACATACCGACCGCGACCGCCGTCTGCTCGCCGTCGGTCCGCATACCGGCCGGCTGATCAACGTGCTCGCGCGCAGCCTCGACGCCCCGCATATTCTCGAGCTGGGCACCTCCTACGGCTATTCCACGATCTGGCTCGGCGAGGCGGCACGCGCCGCCGGCGGCCGCGTGACGACCATGGAAATGCAGGACTACAAATCGCGATACGCCCGCGATATGGCAGCACGCGCCGGACTGGAGCGCCACATCGACTTCAAGGTCGGCGATGCGGTCGAAATGATCGACGAGCTGACCGATCCGATCGATTTCGTGCTGCTGGATCTCTGGAAAGATCTCTACGTGCCCTGCCTGGAGGCTTTCTATCCGAAGCTGGCGCCCGGCGCGATCGTCGTCGCGGACAACATGCTGCGGCCGGGTGGCGAGAACGTGCAGCGCTACGGCCAGGCCGTACGCGCCAAGGCGGGCATCGACAGCGTATTGCTGCCGGTGGGCTCCGGACTCGAAGTCAGCCGTCTCGCATCGGCCTGAGCGGTCGGCCGCGCTGTCGCGGTAGCCGCATGTTGCGGATTTTACAACGCGCCGTTGCGTCTGCGTCGGTTGTGCAACGCAAACGAACCGAACCAAAATCCGCGCTAGAACGAAATAACGACTGCTTCAACACGACCCCGCGCCTGATCGCGAGGTCAAGAACGGAAAAAGACGATGGACACGCGCGTGATGGACCACGAACACGGCTACGGGCTCGCCAGCCGTTTTTTCCACTGGTCGATGTTTTTGCTGCTGCTCTGGCAGATCACCTCGGCGGTGCTGCATTACGCTCTGGACGACACGGCGATTACGGACTTCTTCTTTGGCTTTCATTTTTCCAACGGCGTACTGATTCTGATCCTTGCCGTGCTGCGCGGTGCCTGGGGCCTACTCAATCTTTCCCGCCGCCCGTCACACGCGGGCGCGCTCAACAGGCTCGCCGCTCTCGGTCATGTCGCGATGTATTCGCTGCTGATCGCCGTCCCCGTGGTCGCGATAATCCGCGCCTACGGTTCCACCCGCCCCTTCTCGGCGCTGGGCATCGACATCTTCGCGAGCCGCGCAAACGAGATCGCATGGATGACCGATCTCGGCGGCGCCTGGCACGGCTTCCTCGGCTGGACCCTGTTCGCGCTCATCGCTGGGCACATCGCGATGGCGTTCATGCACACCTACGCGTGGAAAGAGCCGCTGATCGCGCGCATGACAAAGGGCGACGAGCTGGGCTAACCGCCCGCGCCAAGGTATTCAGTTCGCCGCGTTGAACGCGTCCATGACGCGATGACGCTCCGCGTGGTAGTGCTCCTCGGCCGCCGCGGCTTTCCAGTACGGTACGGTGTAGATACAGCGCCGATCGTAGCCACGCACGCGGAGCAAATGATCGCGCAGCGTTAACACTGTCGTGTTTTCCCCCGCCACCCACGCTGCGCTGCCGACCGGGGCGACGTCGGCACGCACCGCGCGTATAAGTGCGGTATCCAACGCACCCGGGAGCGTATCGGACACCAACCAGGTTATCGGCACATCGGCCTCGTAAACCAGCGACTGCCGATCGTCAGCGTGGGGGATTTCGATGAAAGCCCGACCGGTCGCGCTGGCCGGCAACGATTCCAGCAGCGCACTGATCGCCGGCAGCGCGCTCATGTCGCCGGCCAGCAGCACGTCATTCGTCGCCGCGAGCAGCGGGTAAGGCCCGCCAGGCCCGGCGAAGCCGATGACATCGCCGGGCACCGCCCGCGCGGCCCAGGCCGAGGCGGGGCCATCGTCGCCGTGAAGCACGAAATCGACCTCGACGGCGGGCGCGGCAGCATCGAAGCGGCGGATCGAATAGGTCCGCGTGATCGGTCTTGCGTCGGCACCCGGCCAGACCGGCCCATTCGGCCCCGGCTCGGGCAGACACGGCACGCGCTGGCCCGCGCGCGCAAAGAACAGCTTGATGTGGGCACCGGCGCAGTCTTGCGGCAGCGCGACCAATGGTCTGCCGGTTAGACGCACGCGGGCCATTCGCGGGCTCACGCGCATAACTGCGGTCACGGTCAACAGGGTCGGCTCGAGCCGCGGGCGGCCAGCCTCTTTGCGTGCTTCGTCGACCATCCCCGCTTCCTCAGTTTCCGTTCGTACCGCGGGGCGCATCACCCAGCCAACGGTCAAGAGCGGCGAATAGCCCCGCGCGCAGGGCGTCGCGATGGCCGGCCTGGGCGAGCACGCGCTGGGCCACGTCCAGTCCACCGCAGCGACGCAGCTCACGTGCTGCCCAGCGCGTATTGTCCACCATCCGACGTGTTGCCAGACGCTCAACACGCGCCTTTCCCAGTCGCGCACGGACGTCACGATCCACGGGCTGCTCGTTACGACCGACGGTGAGTGTGACCTGTTGTGACTGCGCTGCCTCGCCACAACCGCCCGCCACGAACGCCGCCAGCCGAGGCTTGAAGGCCCCCTCTCCCCACCAAAGCGAAGGGCTCGCGGCGAAGTAGGCAGAAAACGCCGTTGGGTCGCGCACTAGCTGGGCCAGCACCGTTAACCCGCCGAGCGAATGCCCGTACAACGCCTGGCGCGCTTCGTCGAGGGCAAAGCGTTCGGCGATGCGCCGGCGCACCTGTCGGGCAACAAAATCGAGAAACGCATCCGCCTGACCACTGCCGGCGTGTTCGGCCCCCGAAACCGGGGTGAGATCGACGAAACGACGCGGGATATTGAAGTTGTCCGTATCCGGATAACCGATGCCCACGACCAGCACACGGCCCGTGAGCCGGTGATCGGCCAGCCACTGTCGCGCCAGCGGCGCGGTGGCATTGCCATCGAGCAGATAGATTGCCGGATAACCGGCGGGCGGCGGCGGCGCGGTCGGCCGCGAGACGAGCAGCTGATAGGTCTCGCCGCCAACCCGATCGACCACGTTCGTGACATCGAAGCCCGCGGGTGTCTGTGCCTGGACGCTGCCCACGACGCCCAGCGCCAGGCCGACCGAAGCCACACGCATGATCGCCACCAGAGCTTGCCGCTTGCGACCGGCCACGCGCGATCAGAAGTCGTAGCGCAGCGACGCCACCAGACTGCGCGGCGCGCCGTAGAAGTTGAACGTGCCGGTGCTGCCGACGCGGTTGTAATACGCCTTGTCTAGCAGGTTGTTGACGTTGAGCTGGCCGGACAGCTGATCGGTGAATTCGTAGCCGAGCATGGCGTCGACCACCGCATAGCCGGGCGCCTCGACCCCCTGCGACGAGCTGAAGTCGCTAAGCGCGGTCACGCCGCCGCCAACGCTGAAGCCGTCGAGGGCCCCGCCCTCGAAACCGTATTGCGCCCATAGGTTGAGAATGTGATCAGGCATGAGCAGGAAGGTGGCGTCCGGATCGCCGCGCTCGACCTCGGTATCCATATAGGTATAACCGGCGATCAGATCGAGCTGCTCGATCGGCGAACCACTGATCTCGACTTCAGCCCCCTTGATCGTACGCTTGCCGATAGCCGCGGAGTAGGTTTCGCCCGGCACGCCGGCCGCGTAGTTTCGATCGGTGAGATTGAAGGCGCTGACCCGCGCGTTCAGGTTGCCGGCGAAATAGCTGCCCTTGATGCCCGCTTCGTATTGGGTGCCCTCGCGCGGCTCGATCAGATCGTTGTTCTCGTCGTTCGCCGTCTGCGGTTTGAAAACCTCCGAATAGCTGGCGTAAAGCGAGTGGTGGGCATCCAGGTCAAACACGAGGCCGCCGTAGGGGGTGAGCTTGCCATTGCGGTCACGCTCGCTGGTGGCACCTGTCTCGAGATCGGTGAGTTCGACCTTGTAATCACTCACACGCGCGCCGCCGATCAGAGCCAGGCGCTCGATCGGGCGGAAGGTCAGCTTGGAATAGACGCCGATCTCCTCGAGTTTCTGGTTATTGGCGGATAACGCGCCGGTTTCGAGAAAATCGACGTAAGCGATCTCGTCGAAATCTTCCAGCTGGGTGGCGGGCAACCGCGCGCGCGCACGGATCGAATCGGTGTCGTAGTGCTTGTAGTCCGAGCCAATCACGAATTCGCTAACCTGCCCGAGCGCCTCGAACGGCTGGCTGTAGCTCGCGTCGGCGGAAAATGCGGTTTCGTCGATGTCGCCGGCCGTTCCGGCCACAGCGACGGTCCCGTCGTCGCCGAGCGGCCCGCCGCCGAAGGCGTAGTTGTAGTCGGCGTTGCGGTCGGAATAGCGCGCGGCGACGCGCCCGTAGCCGCCATTTTCGAAACGGTGGGTGAGTTCGCCAATGACGTCGTCGCTGTCCATGGAAAAATCGTTCCAGTCGGCGCCGAAGAACGTGGAACGGTCGATGTCCAACAGATTGCCGTCGGCGTCGGTGGCCAGGCCGTTGTTGACGGTAATATCGCGCTCCTGACGCAGATAGGCCAGCGACACGGTAGTGTCCGGGTCGATGTCGTACTCGAGCGTGCCGTAGAAGGTCTGGCTGGCGTTGTCGTTGTGATCGACGAAGCCGTCGGTGTCGCTGTCGGCGGCCACTGCGCGTCCACGCAGCCGCCCGTCTTCGGTGATCGGCCCGCCGACGTCGGCTTCCAGATAATGCTGGTTCCAACGTCCATAGCGGCCGGTGATGTGGCCCTGGAAGGTATCGGTCGGGCGCTTGCGCACGAGATTGACGATGCCGCCCATTTCGCTGGTGCTGTTGAACAGACCCGAAGGCCCGCGCATGACCTCGACGCGATCAAAGGCGGCGAGATTGGGCAGCGTGCCGTTGATACTGGCCATCGGCGCGGGCAGACCGTCGATGTTGTATTCATCGTACTCGTAGCCGCGCGCGTAAATAGATGAGCGTCCAGCGTCGTTGGTCAAGACCCGCAGGCCTGGCGTGCGCCGGGCGAGTTCGTCGAGGGTGTCGAGGTTGCGATCCTCGATCGCGTCGCGCGTCACCACCGTAACCGACTGCGGGATGTCACGCAGCGCCGCCGGCGTCTTCGTGCCCACGGTGGCGGCGTCCACCGCATAACCGCGGGTTTGTTCGGAGGGCAGCATGTCGTAGAGAAGGTTGCCTTCCACCGTGACCATTTCGAGCGTCAGCGCGTCGGCCTCATTGTCCTGGGCATGGGCCGAACAACCGGCCCACAGCAGACAACTGGTCAGTCCGGTCGTAGCGATATGGCGAAGCATTTGCGTCATGTGCAGCGAGTCCCCTTGTGCAAGGCCCACAGCCGTAAGTCGGGCGTAGGCATTCGGCGTGATCGCAAATGCGAATCTTTTGCATTTGCAGCGTCAGCGCTGCATTATTTCAGACGTTTTGCACTCGCACCTTTGCCCTCGGATCAAATGTTTTTGCAATCGGATACCTCGGCGCAAGTTACCGCCGGCCACGAGCCTTCTACCCTTGCTGGCGGCCGAGCGATCCGTGAGGCCGAGTTGTCTCACCATGCCGCCCAGTTGGGCCATAGCTACCGAACGCAGACATCTGCCGGCCGCGCCGCCGCCCCACTGGAAGGCGATGTCGGGGTCGATGCTTTGGCGGGCGGTCTTTTGCTGCGCCGCGCCCAAGTACACAACACCCAGGACATGCGGTGTTTCGCCCGGCTCAGCCCCGGGATCAAGATCGTGCTGGTACTCGACGGCGAGGTCGACGTGCGCTTCGGCGGTCAACCCTTACCGACCGACGGGCGGCAGTGTTGCTTCGGGGTCGTCGTAAACCTGACCCAACCCACCGATTTCGAGCGCCGCGCGCGAGCCGGCACCCATGAAAAAAGCCTGACGCTCACGTTGCCCGGCGACTGGCTAGAACGGCGCGCGGCACGCCTGAGTCGCGCCGTGCCGCGCTTGGGCTGCGGACTGGCCCATCTCGCAATGGCGCCGTGGCAGCCGAGCGACACACTGTGCGCACTCGCGCAGACGCTATTCGACCAGCGCCCGGCCGTGATCGACGCGGCTTGGCTGCTCCATTGCGAAAGCCTCGCCTTGGCGATGGCGGCCGCAGCCTGGCCGGCATTGATCGATACGCCGGTCCCGGTCAAACCGGAGACGGCGATCGACAATCGGCGCACGCGACGCATGCGCGATCTAGCCGACAGCGGACGCATGGAACGAATGACGCTGGATGAAATCGCGCGTGAGACCGGCATGAGCCGCGCAAGCCTGCAGCGTCATTTCCGCCGCTGCTATGACATGAGCGTACAGCAGTACGCCCGCCACCAGCGCTTGCAGCGGGCCCGACGAGCGCTGGCGGACACTGACTGCAGCGTGGCTACGGCCGCTGAGATTGCAGGCTATACAAATGCCGCCAACTTCACCACGGCATTCAAACGCATGTTCGGCGAGACGCCAAGCCGGCTTCGTCACCACGTGGCCGATTGAGGCAGCCGTCGTCCAACCTACCCGCCAGCACCAATAGAGCGGCGTGCTTTGACTGCCAACGGAATCGGCATGGACTGAAATGTTCACCCGAGAGTTTTTCGCATTTCTTGTCCAGTAGGCGGCCGATACTCTGATGGCACAACCAAACGGGCACACTCAGCATTAGTGGATCTTCGACCACGCCGCCGAATTATCATATCGGCAGGAGAGACGCCGTTTCCGATGTAGCCAGAATTTGAACGCCTGTTGACAATGCGGCGCAGGCATCGAGCCCCTGGTTTGAGAATTAAGCCATTTGATCGCCTCACATTCGCAAATGGGCCAGTTCTTAGCGGAACAATCCCCTGCTCTGTGCGACTGTCGACAATAATAGAGCTGACGACCAATAGTTAAGCGGATAGCTGTTGGCCTCGCGAACGGCGCTGCTGTCGAAACCCCCTGTGGGCTGAATCAGATTTCTTCGCCCTCTTTTGACCTACTAGCAGTCGTTCGCTGCGAACCGCGTGGTACCAGCAGGCGCACAATCGTTTTACGGTTCAACTGCCACAGCGCACGCGGTCGACTGGCCAAAGATCTCCTACGGTAACGCGCACGACGGCCGATAATGTCAGAGCCTGTCCGAGCGCTGGCCACTGCCGACGCTCGGAGAGCTGGACAAACGTTCACCCCGAGGGAGCGGGCTCATGAGTGATGAAAACGCGCTTGTTTCCGAAGTCATTAGCGGCCGTGCACTCGATGTCGCGGCCACGCAGATCTTTGCCAACATCGCCGATGGCGTGGTGCTGACCGACGAGGATCGGCGCATCATCTTCACCAACAAGGCCACCGACCAGATGTTCGGCTACGGCGAGGCCGAACTCGTGGGCCAGAGCACCAGTACGCTGTACGCGAACAGCGATGAGTTCGCCGTGCAGGGCGCGAAGCGTTTCAACCCGACCGCGTCCGACGACCATCAGACCTACGTCACCCGCTATCGACGCAAGGACGGCACGGTGTTCGACGGCGAAACCACCGGCGGCCCCATTCACGAGCCGGGCACGGGGCGCGTGCTCTATCTCGGCATCGTGCGCGACGTCACGACGCGACTGTCTGCCGAAACGGTACTCAACCAGTTGCACCGGGTCACATCGGACCGCTCGCTGGAGTTCGACGCCCGTCGCACCGAAATCCTGCGTCTCGGCTGTCGTCATTTCGGCCTGCCGATCGGCATCGTGAGCCATATCGACGGGGATCGCTACGAAGTCCTCGAAGCGATTCATCCGGAAGACGCGATTCCGCCGGGGGCGACATTCGAACTCGGCGAGACCTATTGCTGCCATACCCTGGCGGCCGACCAGCCGATCGGATTTCATCACGCCGGGCGCAGCGAAATTCGCGACCATCCCTGCTACAAGGGCTTCCAGTTGGAAAGCTATCTCGGCAGCCCGATCACGGTCGACGGCGAGCTTTACGGCACGCTCAATTTCTCGAGCCCGGCACCGACCCGCCCCTTCAATCGACAGGATCTGGAACTCATCGGCCTGTTCGCGCAATGGCTCGGCCATGAGCTTGCGCGAGAGGCCGATCTTCAGGCGCTTCAGGCCGCGCAACTGCTGCTACGCCGTGCCGCCACGACCGACGAACTCACTGGGCTCGCCAACCGCCGTCTGCTCGGCGATCGCCTTCAGGCCGAGCGCCAGCGCATGAACCGTTATGGCGGCAGCTTCGCGGTGGCGCTGGTCGATTTCGACCACTTCAAGAAGCTCAATGATCAGTACGGCCATGCCACGGGCGACGCCGCACTTGTCGAGTTCGCCGGCATCGCGAAGAAGCTGCTGCGCGCCGTGGATACGGCCGGGCGCTGGGGCGGCGAAGAGTTTCTGATCCTGCTGCCCAATACCACGATGGAAGGCGCACTCACGATCGCGCAACGTCTGGCCGACCGAATCGGCGAAGCCACGCTCGAAACGGACGGCGGCGAGAGCGTTGCGCTGAGCGTCAGTATCGGCGTGACCATCTCCAGCGGCGAAGAAGCCATCGAGACCGTGATCGCCCGTGCCGACGAGGCACTCTACACCGCCAAATCCGACGGGCGCGGCTGCGTGCGCTGGCTCGGCGGTAATCCTAGCGTACCGTTGGGTACGCTGCGGACAACGACCGGCTGAAGGCCTCACCGCCCGGGCCTCGCGCCGCCTATCGCTGCAGCACGAGCAGCGGATCGATCCGGGTACTGAACCAGGTCATGCCCCAGTGCAGATGCGGGCCGGTGGCTCGGCCGGTGGCGCCAACCGCGCCGATGATTTCACCCTGCTGGACGGTATCGCCCACGGCCACGTCGAGCCGCGACAGGTGCAGGAAATTCGACCCGATACCGTAGCCGTGGTCGATGAGCACGGTGCCGCCGGTGAGATACAGATCAGGCTCGGCGAGCACGACTTCACCCGAGGCCGGCGCCTTGACCGGCGTACCGGTCGCCGCGGCGATATCCATGCCGGAATGGGCCGAGCCGGGTGTGCCGTTGTATATGCGCTGATTGCCGAACCGGCCGCTGATACGCCCCTCAACCGGCCAGATGAAATGCTGGGCAAAACCCAAGCCATTATTGCTCGTCGCCCGCGCGCGACTCACGGCCTGCTGTTCGCGGGCGATGCGTTCGGCGATTGCCGGTGGCGGCGAGACGGTCTTGGGCGGCACGCCATTGATACGTTCGACCGGAAACTCCCGGGGGCGTATCTCGACCGCGACCCGGCGGGGTTGGCCATCGGGCGGGGTTACCGCCACGCGGGCGCTTCCCCGGGCATCGCGCCCGACGCCGAACACGATGGTGCCGTAGTCGGTGACGTCCAGCGTACGGCCGTCGTAGGCCACACGGCTGCCGGCCGGGACCTTGCCAATTACCATCGCGCCCTGCTGCACATGCGCCGGGAGGACCACCTCGTCGGTTGCAGCAAGGGCCGTGCCGGCGAAAGACAACACGCCGCCGAGACACGTTATGAAAAACAAACGGCAGCGGCGCCGGTACAGGGCTTTTGATTCGATCATCAGTGGCGTTTAGGTCGTGGAGGAACTTGCATAGCGCGATGATACGCGCCGCGTGGCGGTAATCCGGCACATGAGTATCGACGCCGCATGACGGCTCCACCGGGTAATCAAACGCGCTTCTAACCACCCGGGTTATTGCCGTGGCGCAACAGGAATCCGCGGGTATCGGCAGTGTCGATATCGTTCAGAGAGACGCGTCGCGCAATCAGCCGTTCGCGAGCCCGTCGAGATCATCGTTACCGCCAAGCGCGCGCTCGGCAGGCTCAGGGCGATGAAAGAGATAGCCCTGGAAGCGGCGCATGCCGGCGCGCCGCAGCAGCGCGAGCACGGCTTCGGTCTCTACGCCTTCTGCCGTAACGCCAATATCGAGGGCACGCGACACCGCGCCTATGGAGCGCACAACGGCTCGATCGATCGGATCCTTCTCAAGACCCCCGACGAATGAACGGTCGATCTTTATGCCATCGACCGAGGCCCGCTTGAGCATGTCGAAGCTGTTGTAGCCGCTCGCGAAGTCGTCGAGCCAGACGCCGTAGCCGCGGTCCCGCAGGCTCTGGATCAGCTGCGGGTAGTGCTCCCCATAGAGGGCCTCGCTCTCCGTAATCTCGAAGATAAGCTGACTCGCGCTCGCGTGCTGTTGTTCGAGCAACACCATCAGCTCTGCATGGAATTTCGGATCGGCCACACTGACAGGGCTGAGATTGACGCTGAGAACGCAATGCTTTGGCCAGAGGCCGCGGCGCTCGTAGTGCTTGATCAACGCGATCGCCTGCGTGATCACCCAGCGATCGATACGGCTCATCAAACCCAGACGCTTCGCTGTCGGCAGAAAGGCATCCGGCCCGATTACGCCGTCGTCGGCGTTGAATCGCAGTAGTGCCTCGTAACCTAGCCGCTTGCCGTGTTCGTCGACAATCGCCTGAAGGTAAAGGGTGAACCGGTCCTGTTCCAGGCCGCTTCGCAGCAGTTCCGCCGTATCGACATAGCGCGACGCTTCGGCGCCGGCGTCGTTGCTGTCGCTATAGACATGGTAACGATTGCGCCCCGTATCCTTGGATACGTAAAGCGCAGCGTCGGCGTGGATCAACGAGACTTCGGTCGATGGCAGGCGTCGGTCGAGGGCTGCAATGCCGATACTGACACCCACGGCATAACGCCGTTCTTCGTGCACGAAATCGAGCGTCGAGACCGCATCGACGATCTTGTCGGCCACAATGCAGGCACCCTGAACATCATCGCTATGCACGATGGCGGCGAATTCATCGCCACCCAGGCGCGCCAGCACGTCACTGCCTCGCAGCAATGCCCGAAGACGCAGCCCGATTTGGCGCAGCAATTCGTCGCCGGCGGAATGGCCGCCCGTGTCGTTGATCGTCTTGAAATGGTCCAGGTCCAGATACATCACGAACGCGTTCAGCGCGCCCTGCTTCACGCGCGCCCAGGTATGGTCCAGCGCCTCCTGGAAGCCGCGCCGATTCGGCAGCCCGGTCAGCGCATCGTGGCTGGCCTGATGGATCAGCTCGTCGGTCATGCGACGCGCTTCGCTGATGTCCTGAAACACGAAGACCGCGCCCTGGATCACGCCGGTATCGTCGTGGATGGGCGAGATCGAGTCCACGATCGAAATATAGTCGCCGTCGGCGCGCTGGAGCCGCGTGAAGATCGGCACCCGCACGCGATCACCGATACTCAGCACACCGGGCAAGGGATCGGGTAGCTGGCTATCCTCGTCGGCATCGAAGAAACGCACCGTTTCGCCGAACGGCTTGCCGATGATCTGCGAACGCGGTACGCCCAGCAGCTGGGCCGCCGCGCTGTTGAGCTCGGATACGATCGCGTTCGCATCGACCCGGATCACGCCCTCGCCAATAGCCTCGAAGGTGACGTCGGCCAGCTCCTTGGCTTCGAACAATTCGCGATGGGCGCGCTTGCGCTCGGAGATGTCCTGGATATGGGATATGAAATACAGCGGCTCGCCCTGCTCGTCGCGCAGCAGCGAGACATCGAGCTGAATGTCGACGACGTGGCCCTGTTTGTGGAAGTACCGCTTTTCCATCCGATAGCCGAGACGGCGACCGTCGAGCAGTTCCTGCACATAGGTCAGGTCGGTCTCGAGATCGTCCGGATGGGTGATCTCCTGAAACGTCGTGCGCAGCAGTTCGACTTCGCCATAGCCGACGATTTCGCACAGCGCCTTGTTCACGGACAGCCAACGGCCATCCGGGGATACCAGGGCGATGCCGGTCGGAGCATGCCCGATCGTCTCCTTGAGGCGACGTTGCGACTGGTGCAGTGCTGCCTGGCTGCGTTTGCGTGCGGTGATGTCGGATAACGTGCCGACAATCCGGCGGTCGGCGGCGGCGTCAAGCTGACGCCCGGCCTCCTTGACCCATATTTCGTCGCGTTCCGGGACCTTGAGGCGGTATTCGGTAAGATAGGACGGCGAGTTGCCGGCCAGGTGCGCATCGATCTGGCGCTTGCGCTCGGCCCGGTCGTCTTCGTGAATCCAGGCCAGCCACTGGTCGCGGGCAAACGTGGCCTCGTCGGCCTCGCTGAGCCCTGCACGCGAATTGAACCGTCCGTAGATACGGTAAATATCGCGATCCATGTCGATATCGATCAGCCCGAGGCCGGCGTTCTCGCCGGCTGTGCGCCAGCGTGCGGTTTCCTCCAGCAGGCGGCGCTCACGCTCGGTGCTCTCGTTCTGACGGACGACCTGATCGTGTACGTCCAGCAACGCCCCGGCGAACAGCGGCGGCCGGCCTTCGCGAACCTCAACCTGGCCGATCGCCTGCACGTAGCGGCGTGTGCCGTCCTTGCGACAGATCTCGACGGTTACGCTATATCCGGATCCTTCGGACGTGGCGCGTTCCAGCGCCGCCTCCAGTTCGGGGCGAGAGTCCTCGCTATAGAACGACAACGCCGATTCGAGATCCGGAGTGTATTCCTCGCGGGTCAGACCATGCAGCGTGTAGATCCCGTCCGACCAGTAAATCACGCCGGTTTCGGTGTCGTACCACCAGGTCCCGCCACGTGCGTGGCGTTCGAGCACTTCGATTCCGACCTGATGCATGCGTTACCTGTACCTGCCGGTCAAGGCGTGAAGATCGCATCGCGTGGCGGCGAACACGCGCGCGTGCCGGCAGCGGCACAACGCCGGTTCGCTGCGGCAGACGCCAATCCTGCACGGAGTCCAGCTTCCGTCCGTTATCCAGATTCTATCGTGTTTATAGGTACAGGCCCATGTCGGCACCGATCAGGGCTCTCCATGGGGCAGTGCCACATCGCAGAGCGCCTCGCCGAATTCGCTGAGCCGGATGGTGCAGCGCTCGATGTTCGGATACTGATTCAGGTCTGTTTCGACCTGCGCCATGGCATCGCGCACGAGGGTATCGGCCTCGAGAATCTCGTAGTCGGGCTCCAGGTCGCTGTCCTCGCCACCCACCGAGATCAGGCCGAGCGCGAACATGTGCGCGATGAAGTTCGGCACCTGCGCGCGCAGCAACACGCCGGCTTCCTTGCCGACGCTCGACGCATACGACAGCACCCGGTGCGAGCCCACGCCGGGCAGCATGCCGGCGTTGACGTGGACCATGGGCCACACGCTGCCGTCGGCCATGAGCACCAGGATGCGCGCCTGCGAAGGATTGAGCTGGCGCAGCAGGCGGACATAGAAATCCTGCTCGATGGCTTCCTGGTCGGTGCCGCGAGAGGCGTCGAGCAACTCGGCGAATATCTGGGCCGGCAGGCTCGAACGGTCGCTGGCCGGCACGTTGCCGAGCGGATCGGCCGGGGTGACGCCGGCACGGTCCAGGCGTTCGCCCAGTCCCTTGAGGGCCATGTACTCGGCGCGCCGCAGGGCACGAATCCCGATGCCCGCGACCGGTCGCCGCCCGAGCCAGAGCGCGGTGCGTCGCAACAGATGAAGCGGCAGCGGTGGTTTGTCCTCGGCCTGGAACTCGGGCGCGAAGGCGTCGTAGCGCTGCTTTTCGTAATCCCTCGATGCCACGTTGTCGAACTCCTTGATGAACTGGACGGGGTTAGGAACCGCCGCCGAAAAGCACGATGAACTGGAACACGCCGACCGCGAAACCGAGCGCCGCGCCGACGGCGATCAGGATCCATTCGTCCTCTTCAAACGCCGGCCGCAGCATACCTTCGAACTTGCGCGGCGGAAGCTGGCGCATGCGGTCCACGAGGGTTTCCTCGATTGCCATGGTCTGGTTCGTGTAGCGGATGAATTCCTGCATCGCAGGCGAGGCGCTGCCGTGCGCGTCGGGCGTGTACTCAATCAGCCGGTCCACGGCGGTCTGCTTGAGACGAATATAGTTCACGTCGCCGACCGTCCAGCTCACGAACGACCGTATCGGCCCCGCACTTTCGTCGATCGCCTCGCCGACGTGATGGGCGATAATCGCGAAGATGCGATCGGAATACGGCCCCTTGAGCACCTGCTGAAGAATGTTCGCCGGCGCGAGCACCTCGTTGGCGACGAGATCGCCGTAGGCGCGTGCGACGTCTTCCTGACGCTTGAAGAACAATCCATGCAGCGTGAATGGCCCCGCCCGATGTTTTTCCTTCGGGTTGAAGATCATCTTCAGCGCGGCCCAGTTGGTGAGCCAGCCCACGAGCATTCCGAACAGCGGCAGCAGCCACCAGGGCTGAAAGAACATCCACACGAACATCTGGATCATGCCGAGCGGAAAACCGAAATACGCCCCAGAGCGCGCGATGAACTTGAACTCCTGCTTGCCCGTCTCGAGAAATATCCGGTTCATCAGCTCCTTGTGATGCACCAGGTTGGTGACCACCATATCCTTGAGGTCGAAGACCTGATTCACGTCCGTACGCAGGTCGCGTACCGTATCCGCAATGGCCTGCGGTACCGCGGCCTGTACGCGCGCGACGATGGTTTCGCGGGCGGCGAGCGGCGTACGCTCCCAGACATCCGGGTGGTGGCTGCGCATGACCTCGGCGACGAGATCCTCGGTCATTTCGTTCAGCGGCACCTTGAGCTTTTCGGCCACTTCCGCCGGGTCCAGACGCGAGAAGATCTCTTCGCTGTCGATGAGGTTCTGGGTGATGGTGTCGGTCGCGATCGCCGACATCTTCGCCGCCTTGCGCGGGACGATGCCCTGCCAGCCGAGAAACGGTTTCCAGACGCCGAAGAACTCGATCGGATGAAACATCATCCAGATCGCGACCCGGTTGGTGATATAGCCGATTATCGCGCTGATAAACGGCATGGACGCATACTTCCAGAACGTGGCCGTTCCAAGAAATGCCAGATCGATCATGCGGCCCGTCTCCTCCAGTTTGCGCTATGCGGGCATTTTCTTTTTGGCGACCGATCGACTGCGCGGCTGATCGAAAAGATCGCGTTTCGGATCAACATACAGTGATCGACCGCCGCTGTCCCGTGCATTCGTTCGCTGCTCGGACTGCGCCGCAGCCAGGTGACGGCCACAAAAAAAGGCCCCGCCGAAGCGGGGCCTTGATGCCACCCTAGGGCGTGGCGTTTCAGCTGTGGCGCAGGGCGCCCGGCACGCGGACGTCCTCAATCAGCGCCTGGACATCGGCGGGCGGCGGTGCCGTCACGCGCGAGACCAGGAAAGCCACCACGAAGTTGATCAGCGCACCGAGCGCGCCGAAGGACTCCGGCTGGATCCCCATGAACCAGGCACTCACGTCATCCGGGAACACGTTGGTGCCCGGGATGAAGAAGAAGCCCTTGAAGATGAAGATATAGGTGATCGTCGCCAGCAGGCCCGCGAGCATGCCGGCAATGGCGCCCTCGCGGTTCATGCGCTTGGAGAACACACCCATCAGCAGCGCCGGGAAGATCGAGGAAGCGGCCAGGCCGAAGGCCAGTGCCACCACCTCGGCCGCGAAGCCTGGTGGATTGATCCCCAGATAGCCCGCGACCAGAATCGACCCCGTCATGGCGATACGTCCGGCCATGAGTTCGCCCTTCTCGGAAATATCCGGCTTGAGCATGCTCTTGAGCAGGTCATGCGATATCGCCGACGAGATCGCGAGCAACAGACCGGCGGCCGTCGACAACGCGGCAGCCACACCGCCCGCAGCCACGAGCGCGATCACCCATGCCGGCAACTGTGCGATCTCCGGATTGGCGAGCACCATGATGTCGCGGTCGACGTTGACCATTTCGTTGCCTTCCCAGCCGTAGCTGTCGGCCGTGGCCTGAAATTCCGGATTCTTGTCGTTGTAGTACTGAATCCGGCCGTCGCCGTTCTTGTCCTCGAAGCCGAGCAGGCCGGTGCCTTCCCAGGTCTTGAACCACTGCGGACGGTCTTCGTAACGCAGGTTCGATGTCTCCTCGCCTACCGGCCCGGTCTGCACCGTTTCCATCAGGTTCAGCCGTGCCATCGCACCGACGGCCGGGGCCGTGGTGTAGAGAATGGCGATGAAGAACAGCGCCCAGCCCACCGACTTACGCGCATCGGTGACCTTGCGCACGGTGAAGAAGCGAATGATCACGTGCGGCAGACCCGCGGTACCGATCATCAGCGACAGCGTGAGCATGAACACGTTCAGCGTCGAATGCTCTGGGGACGTGAACTTGTCGAAGCCGAGCTCGGTTATCACCCCGTCGAGTTTTTCCAGCAGATAGACGCCGGAACCGTCGGCCATGGTCGAACCGAGGCCGATCTGCGGCAGCGGCACGCCCGTGAGCTGGATGGAGATGAACACCGCCGGCACCGTGAACGCGAAGATCAGCACGATATACTGCGCGATCTGGGTGTAGGTGATGCCCTTCATGCCGCCCAGCACGGCATAGACGAAGACCACGAACATACCGATCAGCACGCCGGTCTCGAACTCGACCTCCAGGAAGCGGCCGAAGGCCACGCCCACGCCCTTCATCTGGCCGATCACATAGGTGATGGAGGCCACGATCAGGCAGATCACCGCCACGGTACGTGCAACGTTCGAGTAGTAGCGGGCACCGACGAAGGCCGGAACCGTGAAGCTGCCGAACTTGCGCAGATACGGCGCAAGCAGCAGCGCCAGCAGCACGAAGCCACCGGTCCAGCCCATAAGGTACGGCGATGCGTTATAGCCGAGGAAGGCGATCAGGCCGGCCATCGAGATGAACGACGCCGCACTCATCCAGTCCGCGGCGGTGGCCATGCCGTTGGCGACCGGGCCCACGCCGCCGCCGGCGACATAGAACTCGTCCGTGCTCCCCGCACGAGACGCGATTGCGATGATGAAGTACAGCAGAAAACTGCCGCCCACCATCAGGTAAATCCAGGTTTGTGTATCCATGCCCCTTCCCTATTCTTTTTCTTCGACGCCGAATTCCCGGTCGATCTTGTTCATGCGCCAGGCATAGAAAAAGATCAGGAACAGGAAGACGTAGATTGCGCCCTGCTGAGCAAAGAAATAGCCCAGCGGATAGCCGCCGATATGGAAATTGTTCAACACGTCCACGAGCAGAATCCCGCAGCCGTAGGAGACGACGAACCAGACGACGAGGAGCTTGAGCAATAACCGGATATTGGCCTGCCAATAGGCAGCCGCCGCACCGGACGACTGTTCGGACATATCCCCCTCCGTTGTTATGAATTGTCCGCGATCATCCTCGTTCAGCAGCCGGTAAGCGGCAATGAGACTTTCGGCTATTCAACCATTTGTGCAAGCAGCCGGATTGAGGGTCTGTTTATCAATTTTAGTGCACAGTGCAGCGAACTCGGCCCGCTGGCTTAGGCGCGGGATGATTCGCCGTCCACGCGGTGCCACTTTTTGCAGATCACAGGCACAAAAAAAGCCCGGCCGAAGCCGGGCTTTTTCGCATCGACGATCGCGGGGTCGATCAGCCGGCGCGCTTGGCCTTGAGCTCGCGGCGACGCGCATGCAGAACCGGCTCGGTGTAGCCGGAGGGCTGTTCAAGACCCTTGAAGATCAGGTCGGAAGCGGCCTGGAAGGCGACCGAATCGTCGAAGTTCGGCGCCATGTTCTGATAGCTCGAATCGCCCTCGTTCTGGCGGTCCACCACTTCAGCCATGCGCTCCAGCGTTTCGCGCACCTGCTTTTCGTTGGTCACGCCGTGATGCAGCCAGTTGGCCACATGCTGCGACGAGATCCGGCATGTCGCCCGATCTTCCATGAGCTGGGTGTCGCTGATGTCCGGCACCTTCGAGCAGCCCACGCCGTGGTCCACCCAGCGCACGACATAGCCCAGGATGCCCTGGCAGTTGTTGTCGAGTTCCTTCTGGATTTCGTCGGCCGACAGCTCGCGTTCCAGCAGCGGAATGGTGAGCAGATCGCTGATGTAATCCTCGTTGCGCGATTCCAGCTCGGCCTGCCGGGCCAGTACGTCACAGCGATGATAGTGAATGGCGTGCAGCGTCGCGGCGGTGGGCGACGGCACCCAGGCGCAGTTGGCACCGGCCTTCGGATGGCCGATCTTGGCTTCCATCATGTCGGCCATATTGTCCGGCGCGGGCCACATGCCCTTGCCGATCTGCGCCTTGCCGCGCAGGCCGACCTTCAGACCGGTATCGACGTTGTTGTCTTCATAGGCCTTGAGCCAGGGCTGCGACTTCATCTCGCCCTTGGGCAGCATCGGGCCGGCCTCCATCGAGGTGTGCATCTCGTCGCCGGTGCGATCGAGGAAGCCGGTGTTGATGAAGATGGTGCGCTCGCGCGCTTCCCTGATGCAGGCCTTGAGGTTGACGGTGGTGCGCCGCTCCTCGTCCATGATGCCCATCTTGAGCGTGTTCGGCGCCATGCCGATCGCCTTTTCGACAGCTTCGAACAGCTCGACCGTGAAGTTGACTTCGGCCGGGCCGTGCATCTTCGGCTTGACGATATACACGCTGCCGGCGCGGCTGTTGGTGCGCGGGCCGTTGCGCTTGAGGTCGTGCAGCGCGATGGTGCCGGTGCACAGCGCGTCGAGAATGCCTTCCGGAATCTCGTTGCCGTCGGCGTCCAGCACCGCCGGCGTGGTCATCAGATGGCCGACGTTGCGTACCAGCATAAGGCTGCGGCCCGGCAAGGTCAGCTTGGAGCCATCGGCGCCGGTGTACTCGCGGTCGTCGTTGAGCTTGCGGGTGATCGTCTTGCCGCCCTTCTCGAGCTTCTCTTCGAGATCGCCCTTCATCAGGCCAAGCCAGTTGCCGTAGACCAGCGCCTTGTCTTCGGCATCGACCGCGGCGACCGAGTCCTCGCAGTCCTGGATCGCGGTGACCGCGGCTTCCATGAGCACGTCCTTCACGCCGGCGGCGTGATCCTTGCCGATCGGGTGTTCCGAGTCGATCTGGATCTCGGCGTGCAGGCCGTTATGGGTCAGCAGCACGGCCTTGGGCGCGGACGGATCGCCCTGATAACCGGCGAACTGCTTGCTGTCCTTGAGCGTGGTGTGGCTGTCGCCCACGTCCACGGCCAGCGTGTTGTTGTCGATGCGATACGCGGTCGCATCCGCGTGCGAGCCGTCGGCCAGCGGGAAGGTGTCGTCGAGGAACTTGGCCGCCCATTCGACCACCTTCGCGCCACGCTTGGGGTTGTAGCTCGTGCCCTTCTCGGCGCCGTTGTCCTCGGGAATGATGTCGGCGCCGTAAAGCGCGTCATAGAGGCTGCCCCAGCGCGCGTTTGCGGCGTTGAGCGAGAAGCGCGCGTTGGTGATCGGCACGACCAGCTGCGGGCCCGGCACGGTGGCGATTTCCGGATCGACATTGTCGGTGGAGACCTTGAAGTCTTCGACATCGCCGACCAAGTAATCGAGCTCTTCCAGCAGCTTGCGGTACTCACCCGCGTCGAAGGCATCGCCGCGGTGTTCGCGATGCCACTTGTCGAGGGTTTCCTGAATGTCTTCGCGATGACGCAGCAGCTGCGCGTTGCGCGGGCCGAAATCGGCAACCAGCGAAGCCAGCGTCTGCCAGAACGTGTCGGGATCGACACCGGTGCCCGGCAGGGCCTTCTCGATCAGATCATGCAGGGGCTTGCCGATCTGCAGGCCCGCTTTTTCGATACGGTCAGTCATAAAACGCCTTTCACTTGTGCCAATCGCAGCCGCGTTCGCCGTCGGCTACGCAGATTCAACAGACGCGCATCATAACAAAGCCCCGTGGAGCAAGGGGCGCAGCGCTTGCGGGTGTGCCGCTAGGCGCTGTGGCGTGCGCGTTTACGGGTGCGGCGTCGTAGCCGCTGCAGGAATTCGCCCATGATTCGGTCATACAGGGCATCACCGAGCACCGCGTCCTCGATACCGGCATCGATGCTCGGATTGTCGTTGACCTCGATCACGCGAATGCCGTCGGCCGTCTGTTTGAGATCGACGCCGTAGAGACCGTCGCCGATCAGATTCGCGGCACGCACGGCGGTATCGACCACGTCGGCCGGCGCATCCTCGACGGCCAGGGTGGCCGAATCGCCCTCGCTGAAGTCACCGTCCTCGCCGTGCTTGACGATCTGCCAGTGCCCGCCCGCCATGGCGTACTGGCACACATACAGCGCCTTTCCGCCAAGCACGCCAACCCGCCAGTCGAACTCGGTGGGCATGAACTCCTGGGCGAGCGCGAGCTCGGAGTCGTCCAGCAGGCGTGCCGCGATCTCGACCAGTTCGGCGTGATTGGCCGCCTTGAATACGCCCTTCGAGAACGCGCCTTCGGGTGCCTTGAGCACCATCGGGAAACCGAGCAGATCGGGCAGCCGGTCGACCTCGCGCTCGCCGAAGATACAGGCCTTCGGCGCGGCCACCTTGTAGCGCGTGAGCAGTTCGGCGAGATAGACCTTGTTCGTGCATCGCAGAATCGAGGTCGGGTCGTCCATGACCACCAGGCCTTCGCGCTCGGCACGACGCGAGAACGCGTAGGTATGGTGGCCCAGCCGCGTGGTTTCGCGGATGAACAGCGCATCGAACTCCGCCAGCCGGCCGAAGTCGCGGCGGGTAACGGTTTCCACTTCGAGGCCGAGTCGCCGCCCGGCCGCCACGAATTTATCCAGCGCTTCGTTGTTCGACGGCGGCTGCGGGTCGTCCGGGTCCACTAGCATGGCCACATCGAAACGCGCCGGGCGGCGCTTGCGTGCGCTGCGCCAGCCCTGGGCGACGTGCGCCTCCAGCGCCTGACTCAGAAAATCCACCTGGCCGGCCTCGAGCGACCGTATCGACAGCGTACGCAGACCCGCGACCGCCACACGGCCCTGCCGGTGGCGTAGTTCGACATGCAGCAGCGGCACGGCAAACTGCTCGAACAATCGACGTGCCAGCGGCGCAAGCAGCGGTTCCGCGCACTGGCCGAGATACACATTGAACTCGCGCGGCAGGGCGGCGCGCTGGGCGTCGTCGAGCGTATCGAGATACTGGGCCAGCGCCGGAATCTCGCTGCCGTAGAGAATCTTGCGCGACAGATCCTGCAGCGTGGCCACGGATGCGAGCACGCGGTGGCCGCGCGCCTCGGCCAGCAACGAACAGTAATAACCCAGACTCTGATAACGGGTGCTGCGGCAGAGATTGATCACGTGCAGCTCGGCCTCGGCAAAAGCCGGCTCGCTCAGGTAATCGTCCGCCAGCACCAGTCGCATGGCGGGCAGCGGGGCTTTCCAGTCGCGCAGCGATTCGACGACCACGATCGGTTCTGCCATGGGCTCGGTGTTCTCGGGTTCAGGTAAGAGGCTTTTCCAGACGCACGCCGTCTTCACGCCGGCCATCGCGGCCCGCGTAATAGCTTGGCAGGCTAGCGTTTTCGCGATAGCCCGCGCGCTGGAACAGACCGCGCGATGCCAGGTTGGACAGCCGCGCCTCGGCGCGCATTACGCGACATCCCCGCCGCTGCGCGCCCGTCTCGCATTCGCGAAGCAGCGTGCTCGCCACGCCGCGCCCGCGTGCCGACGCGCCGACCGCGATCGAATACAGGCGGGCGACGCCGCTGTTGCGGCGATAGAGCACGACCGCATCCGCGACGATGCACGCACCGTCGAGCGCGACGAGAAAGTCCGCCTGAGCGCGAGAGGCAAGATAGCGCAGGCTGCGGCGGCTTTGCGCGTCGATATCGAAACAGGCTTTTTCGAGCGCATGCACGCCGTCGAGGTCGGCGAGAGTCGCCGGCCGGATCACACAGTCATCATGCGCTGCCATTGGCTCGAGTATACGCCGGGCGCATGCGCCGCAAACGGATTTTCAGGCGCCGCGAATACGCGGGGCGCGCGCTTACTTCGGCTGCAGCTGACTCAGCAGCATACGCGCGGCCGCGGCGGACGATGCCGGGTTCTGGCCGGTGACCAGATTGCCCGCGATCGCCACATGCGATGCCCAGTCCTTGCCGCGGGTGAACTGGCCACCGTTGTCGGTCAGCATGTCCTCGACGCGAAACGGCACCACATCGGACAACCCCACGGCCTGCTCCTCGCTGTTGGTGAACCCGGTCACCTTCAAGCCGTGCACCAGCGGCCCGCCGCTGGCGTTCTTTGCATGCCGCAGCACGCCCGGCGCATGGCAAACGAGCCCGAGCGGCGTGCCCTGCGCATGGCTGCGTTCGATCAGCGCGATGGAGTCGCGATTTTCGGCGAGATCCCAGAGCGGGCCGTGGCCGCCCGGATAGAACACCGCATCGAATCGCTGCCCAGCCACCGCGGCGAGCTCGTGCGTATTCGCGAGTGCCTGCCGGGCTGCTGTATCGGCCTTGAAGCGCCGGGTCGCGTCGGTCTGGCCGTCGTCGCCGTCGCTGGCCGGATCCAGCGGCGGCGCCCCGCCGGCCGGAGACGCCAGCACCACGTCGGCACCGCCGTCGACGAACACATAATAAGGCGCGGCGAACTCCTCCAGCCAGAACCCGGTGGGCTTGCCGGTATCGCCGAGCGTGTCGTGCGAGGTCAGTACCATCAGAATCTTCATGTCGGCGCTCTAGGGGTAAACGAACCCGATGATATGCGGCCGATTTTTCGTACAAACAAGCATACCGACGAACCCGAAACTCAGCCGCCGGATCGCGAGCCGTGTTCGTTCGCCGACACGCGTGCCAGCCGTGCGAAGGCGTACAGCAAGGCAGCCAGCACGTGCTTGTGCACCGGTGTGAAAACCACGAGCGGCACGCAGACCAGTGCGGTGACCACCCCACCGATCACCGCATCGCTGAGCCAGTGGGCGCCGCTGACCAGACGTGGCAGCACGAACAGGGTCGCCAGCGTCGCGCAGACCAACCCATAGCGGCGGCCGGCAAAGAACCACAGCAGAAAGGTGAACGTCGCCACCACGGTCGCGTGATCGCCGGGAAAACTCTGGCCGGAGTGGTCTTTCGCGTCGAACGGCGTCTGTTGCGACAGCAGCGTGAACGGTTTCAGCACCAAAGACGGGCTATCGCGGGCGACATCGTGAAACAGCCACTCGCGCGTCACGGCCACCAGCAGCACAAGCAGCACGCATACGATTATCGCCCGCGCCACGCGCTCGCGGCGCGGCGCGTTGGTGCCCGACCACACGTAGGTGACGAGCACGCCAAGCAGAATCACCGCCGCGATGTAGTCCGACACGCGCAGATTCGCAAACGCCCAGAACATCTGTTCGCGATGACTGCCGGCCACGATCGCGTTGAGCGCATAGGCGGCGTGTACATCGAGGCTATCCCAGAGCGCGCGCGTTGGTGCCCAGAGATATGACAGCACCAGGGTCGCCGCCACGCCGTAGCTGTACAGCAGGCCCGGAATGTTCCAGTCGGTGAAATGGGTACGGGGCATGGCGGCGACCTCGCGGCGAAGCGCTGGGTTGGTGGCCGCAATATTAACGTTTTTTTAATTATTTGTATTGCACATCTAATAGACACGCGCCCGTGGCAGGCGAATACGCACGCACAATCCGTGCGGCGACGCGTTGCGCAGCGTGATTTCGCCCCCGTGGCCCTGCACTACCGATCGGGCGATGGACAGGCCAAGCCCGGTGCCGCCCGTGTCCCGGCTGCGTGAGGACTCCAGACGCACGAACGGATCGAACACTCGTTTCATGTCCGCCTCGTCGATGCCTGGCCCGGCATCGACGATGTCCACCGTGATCGCCTGGTCGCCATCGGCCAGCACGATGCGCGCTTCGTCGCCATAGGCGAGCGCGTTGTCGATGATGTTGCGCAGCGCGCGCCGGATGGCGACCGGGCGACAGACCAGCGCGATACGCGTTTCGGGTTCGAAGGTTACGGTCGCCCCGCTAGCGCGGTAATCCTCGCAGAGCGCATCGATCAGTGCCGACAGATCCACGTTGCGCGTAGCCTCGTTGGCCGCCTCCTCGCGCATGAAGGTCAGCGACGCTTCGCTCATGTTGGCCATGTCGTCGAGCGTGGCCGCCATGGCGCGGGTATTGTCGTCGTCGGGCAGAAACTCCAGGCGCAGACGCAGCGCGGTGATCGGCGTGCGCAAATCGTGCGCCAGGGCGGCGACCATGCGGGTGCGCTCGGCCACGAAACGGGCCAGGCGTTCGCGCATGCGGTTGAAGGCGGCGACCGAACGCCGGATTTCCTCGGCGCCCGTCTCCGGCAGGGGTGCCACGGCTTCGCCCCGGCCGAAGCGCTCGGCGGCCCGCGCGAGATCGCGCAACGGCCGGGTCATCCGCCGGCTGGTCACGATCACGATACCGGCCATCAACAGACCGCTGACCACCAGCGTGATCAGCGAAAAACGCGCCCAGCGCCGGGTCGGGTCGAACAGACGCTGGCGCGCCCGCAGCCAGGCGCCATCGTCGAGCTGCACGGCCACGCGCAGCGCATCGCCCGCGCGCCGGCTCGGCCCATGCGCCAGCCCCGGGCCGATCGCGACCCGTACGCGCTCGACATCCACACCGACCCGGCGCGCGAACTCCTGCTCGAAGCCGCGCGCCTGATCGCGGTTGTCGTTGTCGTCGTTGGTGAACCCACGGCCCGGGCCGCGCGCCAGCCGGTAACGCAGGTCGTCGGTCGACATCGCGGCGAGTGCCTGCCCGCGATCGGCCATCGGCACGAAGTCGATGGTGCGTATGGCGCTGGCCACGCTCTCGCTCATGTTGCCGACGATCACGCGTTCGAGAAATCGATCGCGTTCGTGTGTCCAGATCGCAAAACTCACCAACTGCGACACCACGAGCGCCAGCAGCGTGAGCAGCACGATCCGGCCCGACAGACTGCGCGGCCAGACGCGCATCAGGCCGGCTCGCAGGTGGCGGTGAAGCGATAGCCGCCGCCCCAGACGGTCATGATCAGGCGGGGATTGGCCGGGTCCGACTCGATCTTGCGGCGCAGCCGGCTGACCTGATTGTCCACGCTGCGGTCGAAGACCTCGGCATCGCGCCCCTGGGTGAGGTCGAGCAGCTGCTCGCGCGAAAGCACATGATTGGGATGATTCACGAACGCCAGCAGCAGCCGGTACTCGCCGGTCGACAGCGCCACCGCCACACCATCCTCATCGACGAGCTCCTGCTGGGCAGTATTGAACGTCCAGCGGTCGAAACACACGGCCGCGCTCTCGGGCTGGTTGCGCTGCGCGGGCAGCGCGCTCGCCCGCCGCAGCACGGCGCGAATGCGGGCCAGCAGTTCGCGCGGCGAAAATGGTTTGGTGACGTAGTCGTCGGCGCCCATTTCCAGACCGATGATGCGATCGGTCTCGTCGGCGACTGCGGTGAGCAGCACCACGGGTACGTTCGTGTTTTCGCGCAGCCAGCGGCACAGGCTCAGTCCGTCCTCGCCGGGCATCATGATATCCAGCACCACCAGATCCGGCGCGCCGTCGCGAATCACCCGCCGTGCGGCCGCTGCATCCGGCGCCGCGGACAGACGAAAGCCGTGATCACGCAGATACCGCGTGAGCGATTCGCGGATGTCGCGGTGGTCATCGACCACGAGAACATGCGGCTGGGGATCGGCCATGAATGCGTGCCTGCACGGGTGACGGCGCCAATATAACGCGCGCCGCATCCGCGTTTCGGCCGGGTGTGTATCGGATTCTGGCGCCTGCCGCGCTCTGACACACTTTGCGACAAAATCGTCGCCCGCCGACAGATTTCCACGACATTTCTGCGCGTTAATAACCCTCGACGTGTGGTCGAACGGCCCACGAACGACACCCCTCAAAGGAGATGACCATGAAATATCGGGTACTGATGACGGCGATCACGGCCGGGCTGATCGGCATGACGACCGCCCAGGCGAAGCCCATGCACGACAAGGGCGAGATGTTCACCGCCCTCGACGCCGACAACAACGGCGAGCTGAGCCAGCAGGAACTGTCGAACATGCGCGAGACCATGGCGAAAATGCGCTTCGACGCCGCCGACACCAACAGCGACGGTCAGATCGACAAGGACGAGTTCATGGCCAAGGCCGAGGAGCGCGCCGCGCGCATGTTCAAGCATATGGACGCCGACGAGAACGGCACGCTCGATGCCGACGAGGCACAGCCGCCCCGTCACGGTAAACACCATGGCAAGCATCATGGCGACAAGGGCCACGGCGATCACGCCAAGAGCGACAAGCGCGGCGAGCGCGGCGAGCGCGGCGAGCGCGACCATGCCAAGGGCAAGCGCCACGACAAGATGCTCGAGCGCATGGACAGCGACGGCAACGGCAGCGTGTCCAAGGCCGAGTGGGACAGCGCGATGGCGCGCCACCATGAGCGCCGCGAAGAGATGAAGGACGCACAGTAAACGTGCGCGAGACCTTCGCCCCGCGACGCCGGCGCACACGCGCCGGCGTCGTTCGTGTTGCATGCGCAGGCGCGCTTGTACTGCTCGCCGCCGGCTGCGCGACGACACCGCTGAACGAGCTCGCCCGGCCGCGGTTCGAGATGCCGGCGCGCTTCGCCCAGACCGGCAGCGCCGACATGCGCACCGACTGGTGGCAAGCCTTCGACGATCCGGAACTCGACCATCTGGTGAACCGTGCACTGGCGCACAATTTCACCCTCGCTTCGGCCTATGCCCGGGTCGAACAGGCACGGGCGACGCTGGGCAGCGCGCGCGCCGACCTGTTCCCGAGTGTCGATGCCAGCTTCGAGCAGAGCGCGACTCGCCGCGCCAACGGCGACTCCGATTTCGCCAACACCACCGGCAACAACGGGTTCAGCATCGATCAGGACAACGGCAACTGGAGCGACACGCGCACGTTCCAGTTCTCGGCCGCCTACGAACTCGATCTCTGGGGGCGATTACGCAACGCGCGTGACGCTGCCGCATTCGAGGCCAGCGCCAGCGCGGCCGATCTGCAGGCCGCCGCAATCACGCTGGCCAGCGATATCGCCAGCAACTGGTATCAGCTCCAGGAGCTCGAGGCACGCATCGCGCTGCTGCGCAGCCAGATCCAGACCAATCGCGACGTGCTCGACCTGACCACCTATGCCTTCACCCATGGCCAGGCCCAGGCCGCCGACGTGCTGCGCCAGCGTCAGGCCGTCGAGTCGGTACGCGGCCAGTTCGAACAGACCCAGGCCAGCGCGGCCGTAGTGGAAAATGCACTGGCCACGCTGGTGGGCGTACCGGCCAACGACTTCAACGCCCCCGAGGGCGAACTCGTGGACCTGCCCGCAATCCCCAACACCGGCGTGCCGGCGGACGTGCTCATGCGCCGCCCGGATGTCCGCCAGCAGTTCTACGCGCTCGTCGCGGCGGATCGCCGCGTGGCCGTGGCCGTGGCCGATCGGTATCCGCAGCTGTCGCTGTCGGCCAGCCTGTCGACCACCACCGATTCGGCGGCACTGTTCAGCAACTGGATCACCCAGCTTGCCGCGAATATAACCCAGCCGATCTTCGATGCCGGCTCACGCGCGGCCGAGGTCGACCGAACCGAGGCCGTGGTCGCCGAGGCGGTCGCCGACTACCAGCAGACGCTTCTCGAAGCGTTGCAGGAGACCGAGGACGCGCTCACCAACGAATACCGCCAGCAGCGCTATCTCGAACGTCTCGACGAGCAGCTGCGTCTTTCGCGCGAGACCGTCGACAACCTGCGTCTGCGCTATCTGCGCGGCGCGACCGACTACCTCGACGTACTCGACGCCCTGCTCACGCGCCAGGACCTGCAGGTCGAATACCTGACCGCTCGCCGTCAGCTGCTCGACTACCGCATCAATCTCTATCGTGCCCTTGCGGGTGATATCGAAAGCGGCCCGCGCACCGATATCAACGCGCCGGCCGTGCCGCTTGCCCGTTCCTCCAGCGACAACGCCTCATGAACACTTCGCGCAATGTTTCCCGCCTTACGCGCCGCACGGTCTGGCTCGCGCTGCCGCTGCTGATTCTCGCCGTCGGCGTGATCGCGGCCCTGTGGCTGCTCGAAAGCCAGCCCAGCGCGCCGCGCGCCAAGGCGCAGCAGCGCCAGGCCCGGCTGGTCACGGTCACGCCGGCCGAGGCCGCGCCGGCCACGCTGGATTTCGATGCCAACGGCACCGTCGAAGCCGCGGATGCCACCACCCTGCGCGCTCGCGTCTCCGGCCAGATCGTGGCCTTGACGGACAAGCTCGCCCCGGGCACGCGCTTTGAAAAAGGCGAGGTGCTCGCGCGCATCGACGATGCCGACTACCGGCTCGCGCTCAACAGCGCGCGCACCGATCTCGCCAACGCCCGGGCCGCACTGCGCGTGGAACAGGGCCAGCAGGCGGTCGCCGAACGCGAACTGTCTCTGGTCGGCACCGAGGTCAGCGCCGACGAACGCGACCTGGCCCTGCGCGGCCCGCAGCTGGAACAGGCCAAGGCAGACGTCGAGGCCGCGCGTACCGCCGTCGAGCAGGCGCAGCTGGATCTCGATCGCACCGCGGTACGCGCGCCGTTCACCGGCATCGTGACCGAACGCAGCGCCTCGCTCGGCGACGTGGTTGCCACCAGCGACACCCTCGCCACGCTCGCCGCCACCGAGGCGTACTGGGTCAACGTCTCCCTGCCCGTCGATCAGCTGCGCTTCATTCATGCCGCCGGTAGCGACCGCGCCGGCACGCCGGCACAGATCTACTACCCCGACGCCTGGGGCGACGATGCGTTCCTGCCCGCCGAGGTGCTGCGCATCCAGCCGGCGCTGGAAACCTCCGGGCGCATGGCACGGGTGCTGCTGCAGGTGCCCGACCCGCTCGGCGATAACACGCCGGCAGACAGCCGCCTGCTGATCGGCGCCTATGTGCGCGCCGCCCTCGAGGCCCGGATTCCGACCGGCAGCGTGCTCGTCGATTCGGCGTTCGTGCACGAGAACAACAACGTCTGGGTGATGACCGACGAGAACCGGCTGGATATCCGCAGCGTCGATATTCTCTACCGCGATGCCAACCAGACCGTCATCGCCAGCGGACTGGCGCCGGGCGACGCCGTGATCACCAGCGAACTGACCGCGCCGATCCAGGGGCTGCCGATCCGGGTTGAATCCGCCACGGTCGACGAGCAGGCGCCGGATAACGCGCCCGACCGCGAAGCCACGTCGCTGGCCGACCAAACGGGCAACGAGGCCGACCACGCAGTTGAAGGCGTAGCGCGTTCACTGCGCCTGACCGGTCCGCCGGCCGACGCCGGGGATACCGCCGATGGCAGCCGCCAGGCGCATGCCCGGACCCACGCCACGGAGCCGCGCTCGTGAGCGATGCCAACCGTCGCGGACCGATGGCCTGGATGGTGGCCAACCGGGTCACCCCGAACCTACTGATGCTCGCGCTGCTGGCCGGCGGCCTACTGATGACGACGCTGATCAAGCAGGAAGTCTTTCCCGAGTTCAGTCTGGACATGGTTACGGTGTCGGTGTCGTATCCGGGCGCGACGCCCGAGCAGGTGGAACAGAACATCGTGCTCGCCATCGAGGAGAAGGTGCGCGATGTCTCCGGCATCGACGAGATGACCGCGACCGCCTCGGAAGGCAGCGGTACGGTGACACTGGAGCTGTCGGAGTCCGCCGACGGCCAGGCGGTATTCCAGGACGTGCAGCAGGCGATCAGCCAGATCACGACTTTCCCGGACGATGCCGAACAGCCGGTGATTTCGTTGTCGGATCACCAGCGCGACGTGCTCGATATCCAGATTTATGGCGATGTGAGCGAGACGGCGCTGCGTGCCTACGCCGAAGAGGTGCGCGACCGGCTCCTGCAATCGCCGGATATCACCCAGGTGGAACTCGAGGGCGTGCGCGACTACGTGATCCGCATCGCCATCGCGCAGGAGCGCCTGCGCAGCTATGGCCTGACGCTCGGCGAGGTGGCCGATACCGTCGCCGCATCCGCCGTGGACGTGGCCGGCGGCAGCGCCGATACCGCGTCGGGCGAGGTGCTGCTGCGCCTGGAAGGCCGGCGCGACGCCGCACGCGAGTTCGAGCGCATCCCGCTGCTCACCACGCCCGAGGGCACAGTGGTACGCCTGGGCGACGTGGCGGATGTCGAAAACGGGTTCGAGGACAGCAAGACCGAGGCCACCTACGACGGCGCGCGCTCGATCGGGATCGAGGTATTCCGGGTCGGCAAGCAGACGCCGATCTCGGTATCCGAGGCCACGCGCGAGGTCATGGATGATCTCGAAGCCGACCTGCCGCCGTCGCTGCAATACGCAATCAACGGCGACAGCTCCGAGATCTATCAGCAGCGCCTCGAACTGTTGCTCAAGAACGCGTTCATGGGCCTGGTGCTCGTGCTCGTCGTACTCAGCCTTTTCTTGGAAATGCGCCTGGCGTTCTGGGTGACGATGGGCATTCCCACCGCGTTCCTGGGCGCATTCCTGTTCCTGCCGTTGATGGGCGTGACCATCAACATGATCTCCATGTTCGCCTTCATCATCGCGCTGGGCATCGTGGTCGATGACGCGATCGTGGCCGGCGAGAACATCTATGAACATCGCGAACGTGGCGCCGGCGTGCTGGAAGCGGCGATGGCCGGCGCGCGCGATGTGGCGATGCCCATTTCCTTCTCCATTCTGACCAACATCGTCGCTTTCCTGCCCCTGCTGCTGGTCCCGGGGTTTCTCGGCAAGCTGTTCGGCGTGATCCCGCTGGTGGTGATCACCGTGTTCCTGGTGTCGTGGGTGGAAGCGCTGTTCATCATGCCGGCGCATCTGGCCCACGGCCGGCCGCGCCAGCGCAACCGGCTGTCGGCCGCCATTCACCGCCGCCAGCAGGCGTTTTCGCGCGGCTTTTCGCGGCTGGTGTCCGACTATTACACACCGTTCGCTTCGAAGCTGGTCGTCCACCGCTATGTCACCTCGGCGTTCGGCGTCGCGGTACTGCTCGTCGTGCTCGCCTGGGCAATGTCGGGGCGCATGGGTTTCACGCTTATGCCGAAGGTGGAATCCGATCGCGCGCAGGCCACGCTCACGCTGCCCTACGGCAGCCCGATGCCGCGCATGACCGAAACCCGCGACCGCCTCGAAGCCGCAGCCGAGCAGGTGATCGCAGACAACGGCGGCGACAATCTCGCCACCGGCGTGTTTGCCACCATCGAGGAAAACACGATCGAGATGCGTGTCTATCTGCAGCCGGCCGACGTGCGGCCGATCAGCACCGCTGCCTTCGTCCAGGCCTGGCGCGAGCAGCTCGGCGAGGTGGCCGGTCTGCAGTCGGCCCAGTTCCAGTCCGACGCGGGCGGGCCGGGCGCCGGCAAGGCGATCACCGTCGAGCTGTCGCATCGCGATACCGATACGCTGGATCGCGCCGCGGAATCGCTGGCCGCGCGGCTGGCTGAATTCGCCGGCGCCACCGATATCGACAGCGGCGTGGCCCAGGGCAAGAACCAGGTCAGTTTCACGCTCAACGACGCCGGGCGTTCGCTGGGCCTGACCAATGCGGACGTGGGGTCTCAGGTGCGCGCGGCCTTCTACGGCGCGGAGGCGCTGCGCCAGCTGCAGGGCCGTAACGAGGTGAAGATCATGGTGACGCTGCCCGAAGCGCAGCGCGACAGCGCGGCGGCGATTCGCAACCTGCTCATCCGCACGCCGGATGCGACCTATGTGCCGCTGCATCAGGTCGCCGATATCGACTACAGCCGCGCCTTCACCCAGATCACGCGCCGCAACGGCCGGCGCAGCGTCGAAGTCACCGCCAACGTCACACCCTTCGATGCCACCAGCCGCATCACCCAAACGCTGAATGCGCAGACGCTGCCGCAACTGGCCGAGGACTACCCGGGCCTGACCTACGGCTATTCCGGGCGCCAGGAAGACACGGCCGATTCGCTGCACGCGCTGTTCGTGGGGTTCGTGCTCTCGCTGGCCGGCATCTACATGCTGCTGGCGATTCCGTTCGCGAGCTATCTGCAGCCGGTCATCGTGATGGTCGCCATTCCGTTTGCCGTGGTCGGCGCCATCATCGGCCACGAAATCATGGGCTATTCACTGTCGGTGATCAGCCTCATGGGCATGCTCGCCCTGGCCGGCGTGGTGGTGAACGACTCGCTGGTGCTCATCCACTACGCCAACACGCTGCGTCAGCGCGGCGAAAACGCGGCAGACGCGGTACGCCTGGCCGCCGTGCGTCGTTTCCGGCCCATCCTGCTGACCACGCTCACGACTTTCGGCGGTCTGGCCCCGATGATCTTCGAGACATCGCTGCAGGCGCGCTTCATGATCCCGATGGCCATTTCCCTGGGCTTCGGCATCCTGTTCGCGACCGGCATCACGCTGGTGCTGGTGCCCTGCTTCTATGTGATCGTCGAGGATCTGCGCAGCCGCCTGCTGCCGCGGGCGCTCGTCGAAACACCCGACACGGCGTAAACCCACGCCGGCGGATTGCGCTTTGCCTGCGGACCCTGCCCGTCAGCAGTTATGCTGTAGTGCCCTGCGCGCCAAGAAACCGATGAAGCTTCGCCAGATTGCCCATTCCGCCGTCGCGATCCTGCTCTACGGGATGCTGACCGCCTGTGCCGGTGCGCCGCTGCCCCCGGCAGACAACGGCGCATCGCGGGCCATGGCCATACCGCAGGACGACGGCATGCTCGCGCGCGGGCTGCGCGACGAACTGCGCGAGCGGGGCTGGTCGCTGCTGGAATACGACGCCGACGCGCTGGCACGAAACCGCGGCTACGCCGGGCTTGCCCGCCAGGCGAAGTACCGGCTCACGCTCTCGGGCGATCGAATCGGCAACTGCCGGGGCGGCACGCCCAGTTTCCTGTACAACATCGCCGTGATCGAGAACGCCACCGGCGATGTCCAGCTCGGCCTCACCGGCGCGAACTGTCTCGATACCACCGTCACCCGGTTTGCCGAGGGGCTGGATCGCAAGGCGCTGGTCATCCCGACGGTCGGCGCCGGCGGTTAGCCGCGGTCAGTCCAGAGGCGGTTCGGCACGCAGGCTGGCCGCGAGGCCGTCGCGAAAATCCGCGAAACTGAAGACGTAATCGGTATCGGCGAGCAGCCGCTGATTGGTCAGTCGACGCGATTCGCGCAGAAACGACAGGCGCATGGCCGAAAAGCGCGCTTGCGCCTGGGCCCAGGAAATACGTGGTGGCGGTGCTGCATCCAGCATGTGGGCGAGCGTGTCGTAATAGACGCCGAGGCCGGTGGGGTTACCGTCGCAGGCGTTGTAGACGCTGTGGGGCATCGCGCGCGTACCCGCCAGCCATGCGATCCCGGCCAGATCGTCGATATGAATCCGGTTGCTCCAGCCGCCGTCGGCATCGTCCAGGATCGGCGTGCCATCGAGCACGCGCTGGATCGGTAGCCGGTTCGGCCCGTAGATGCCCGGCGCGCGCAGTATGCAGGCATGGTCACAGTAGGCGAGCATGCGCGTCTCGGCGTCGACGCGACGCTTGGCGCGCTCGCTTTCGGCATTCACCCGGCGATTTTCATCGACCCAGGCGCCGCCACAATCGCCGTACACGCCGCTGGTGCTGATATAGACGGCGCGCTGCGGCATCGAATCGGCCAGCGCATCGAGCACGCGCGCCATGCGGGTATCGGCCGTGCCCTCGCGCGGCGGCGGCGCGAAGTAGAACAGGCGATCCACCTGTGGCAGGTCGTCGAGCGGGTCGTTGTCCAGATCGAGAACGCGGGCATGGGCGCCCACGGCGCGTACGCGCGCAGCACTGGCATCGCTGCGGACCACGCCGGTGACCGTATCGCCCGCCGCCACGGCGCGCGCCGCGACGCGCACGCCGGTATCCCCGCAACCGATGATCAGGGTCTGCATGATGCGCAACGCTCAGCTGTCGTTGCCGCGCAACTCCAGGCCCTGACGATAGGCCGAGCGGGCCTCTTCCTTTTCGTTGATCTCTTCGAACAGACGGCCGAGTTCGAGCAGCGCATCCGGGCGCGACTGATTCTTCTGGCTGGCCTCGAAGTAGCTGCGCGCACGCCCCCAGAGACGGTTGCGCAGACACAGCCGACCGGCGACCAACAGCAGCTCCGGCTCTTCGCCGTATTGCTTGAGCCAGCCTTCCACCGTGGCCAGCTGCGCGGTCCGATCGTTGCACTGCAGATCACCGAACAGCAGCACCAGCGACGCGCTCCATTCGTGCTTGAGCGCATCGCGGATCACGTCGGCGGCCTGATCGTCGGCGCCGGCACGCTTGAGCAGCTTGGCATAGCGTTCGACCATGCCCGGCTGGGAACGCAGGCGCTTGGGCACCCGTTTCCAGGCGGTGCTCAGCGCGATCGCATCCTTTTGCTGGTGATTCGCGAGTTCGTCGTTCCAGGCGTCCACAGCCAGCCGGTCGATGTTCTCGGTGGGCATGTCGCCATGCTTGTATAGCGCGGGCACCAGCGCGCGCAACTGCTTGTAATCGCCCACGCTCGCGGCCTGCGCGCTGTAGAGCTGCAGCACCTGCGGATGCGTGGGTTCCATCTGATAGAGACGCGCCAGACTGGCCATCGCCTCGGCACTCTGGCCCTGCTGGATCTGCATCTGTGCCTGGGTCAGCAGCACGGCGAGTTCACTCGCGCCGCGCTTGGACGAGGCCATTTCCAGATAGCGATCGCGATCCGAGACATGGCCCTGGAACTGGGCGGCACGCGCGGCCAGCAGGTAATTCAGACCCGGCGCTTCGTGGCGGTCGGCCAGCCGCGCGAGCTCTGTTTCGGCTCGCGACCAGCGGCCTTCCATCAACAGCAGCAGGCCGTCGTAAAGCGAGTTGCGCGCCTTGCGCTCGCGCCGGGCTGCAAGCCGGTTGCGCAGGGAACTGGGTAGCAACACGCCGGCCACGATCAGCTTCCACACCGTGATCGCCACCCACAGCGCGACCAGCAGCACACCGACCGCGAACAACAGCGAGGTTTCGATCTGCCAGCCGCCGAAGGACAGCAGCAGATAGCCCTGCTGGTCACGAAAAACCAGCGCGACGGTGATCCCGACGATGACGAACAGCGAGAAGACCAGCAGCAGACGTCGCATCACTGACCGTCCTGCGCGGCTGCCTCGCCGTCGCTCGTGTTCTGTTCATTGGACTGGGCGCCGTTGCCGGCGCTCGCGCTACCCGTACGCTGCGACATCATCTCGCGCAGGTTCACGAGGCTCGCCGTGATGTCCGGTGCGTCCCAGTCGAGCTTGACGTTGCTCATCTGATCCAGACGCTCGGCCATGTTGGAGACCGGCGCGGCACCGGTGTCGTAATAGTCCTCAAGCCACTGCCGGGCATTGGCCAGGCTATCGCGATAGTTCTGCGTATCGCGCTCGAGCAGCGCCAGGCGCGCCGCGCGCAGCTCGAGCTGGAGGTTCTGATTCAGGAAGAACGCCTGATCCGGCGGCAGCAGCGCGCGCTGCGTGCCATCGGCGCGGCGGATCGTGAACATGCCCGACATGGCCTCGCCGACCGAGTCCACGAAGTGATCCCAGCCCTGGCTGAACTCGGCCTGGAACTGCGCCATGGACATGCCGGAGTCGTCACCGCCTTCTGGCGACGATTCGTCACCGGCCGCTTCGCCCTCGGGCTGGAACTCGCCGGGCACGTTGGACGCCAGCGGCAACTGGGGCACCTGTTCGATCATCGCCGCGAGCGTGAGCGACATGCCTTCGACATCGGGGTTCGGCAGCGCATCGAGCGCGGCGATCTCGTTGACGATCTCGCCACGCAGATCGAACAGACGCGGATCGTTCTTGCGCCGGATCGCGTCGCTGGCGAGTTCGAGCGCCTGGCGCGCACCTTCCGGATCGTCGTACAGCTGCAGACGCTGATTCGCAGCGCGCAGCAGCGACTCGATCTGATTGAGATCCCAGCGGTTATTGCTGCCCGCAACCTTGTCGGCCACGTCGGCCATCTGGGTCTGAGTCTGCTGCACCGACTGCTGCAGCGACGACAGGGTGTCGCTCTGCTGCGCCACGTCGCCGCTGACCGATTGCAGGCGGGAATCGAAACGCTTCAGACGCGGCATGACCACGTCCTGCACGTTCGATTCCATGCCGTTTTCCACCGTGTTGAGGCGCGAATCCAGTGACGCCAGGCGGCTCTGGCCGCGCGAAAACAGCCAGCCCGACAGGATCAGCGCGATGATCGCGATCACCACGGCGACGATAGCGATGATCTTGCTCGCGCCGCTGCCGCCATTGCCACCGCCGGTCGATGGCGCGGCCCGGTTCGGCGTGCCGGCACTGCCGCCGCTGGATGTCCGCGACGCGGACGCGGCAGCGCCCGTGCTCGCGGCACTCGGCGCCGCCGTGCTCTTGTCGGTTTTCGAGGCCGACGACTTGTCGGCCGGCTTCGATGCCGGCTTGCCGGTTCCGCCAGTCGAGGCCGGCTTCGCACTGCCTTTGCCGGAGCCGGCCGCATTCTTGCTCGGCCCGCTCTTGGACTTGCCGCCCGCGGCCGCGTTCTTGTCGGCCGCCTTGGCCGGCGCGGGATCGGTCGCCGGCGCGGATGCAGCGCCCGACGATGCCGCGGATGACGTCTTGCTCGGCGTACCGCTGGTCTGGTTCGGTTTCGAGGCGGATGCCGCGCTCTTGTCCTTGTCGGCGCCCGTGCTAGACGGCGCGTCGTTACGCTTTTCTTCGCTCATGTGATGGCGGATTCCCCCGGTACCGATAGCCGCTATTGTCGGTCGCCCTTCCAGACCCGCGCAAGCGAGGCGACGATGGCGTCGCCACCGATTCTCTCGACGATTACTGGCGCGTGGGTCCAGCTCAGGCGCTGATTGGCCTGTTTTACCACACGGGCGCTCGGCGCCACCAACCGACATTCGGCCAATCGCGCCGCGAGCGCGTCTGCATTCGTGGCAAACACCTGGTCGAGCAGATGCGTGAGTGCCTCGCCGCTGGTCACGATCACTGCATCGACGGCGTCAATCGACGCGGCCAGCCGTTCGGGTTCGATCTGCAACCATCTGCGGCGATAAAGCGCGACCTTGTGTACTTCTGCGCCGCGCTCGGCCAGCGTGGCCGCAAGCGCCGTGCGCCCGCCCTCGCCGGCCAGGATCACGACCCGCTGGCCGGCGATGTTCGAAAGCGACGGCATTGCCAGCAGGCCTTCGGTGGAAAAACCACCGTCGGGACGCGCGACCGGCCGCCCGCTCGCGGCCTCGAATGCCGCGCCCGTGGCCGCGCCGACCGCGTAAAGATGCCCCGTCGGCGCAAAGCCGGGGTCGAGCCGCCACGCGGCCTGCACCGCATTGCTGCTGGTCGCAAAAACGATGTCTGCATCGGCCGCCACGGCCAGGCCGCGCCGGGCCGCATCGCGATCCGCGGGCGGCTCGATCGCCATGAGCGGTTCACGCAGGACTTTCGCGCCCGCGTTCTCCAGCGCACGCGCCCAGGGTTCGGCCTGGTGCGCCGCCCGCGTGAGCCAGATGCACCGGCCGGACAGCGGCGCGCTCATCCGGCTCTAGCTCAGATCCGCGAGGATCTTGTCGGCACCGGCGGCCAGCAACCGATCGGCCAGACGATGACCCAGTTCGGCGGCCTCGCCGGTCGGGCCCGAAATCTCGTCGCGCACCATCACGCTGCCGTCGGGCTTGCCGACACAGGCGCGCAGGCGCAGCGTCTGGCCGTCGTGGGTCGCATGGGCCGCGATCGGCAGATGGCAGCTGCCTTCCAGGCGAGCGTTGACGGCACGTTCCGCGTCGATACGAATATGCGTGTACTCGTCGTCGAGCGCGGCGATGTGTGCTGCGGTCTCGTCGTCGTCGGCACGGATCTCGATGCCCAGCACCCCCTGGCCGATCGCGGGCAGGCTCTGCTCTACCGTGAGCTCGCTGGCGATACGCGAGGCCAGTTCCAGCCGTTCCAGGCCCGCACAGGCGAGCACGATGGCGTCGAAATCGCCGCGATCGAGCTTGGCGAGCCGGGTCTGCACATTGCCACGCAGACTCAGGATTTCCAGGTCGGGACGCAGGTGCTTGATCATTGCCGCCCGCCGCAGGCTGGAGGTGCCGACCCGCGCCCCATCGGGCAGGGATTCGAGGGTGTCGTATTCGTTGGATACAAAGGCATCCAGCGGGCTGCCGGGGGCGAGCACGGTCGGCAGCGCAAAGCCCGGCGGCAGCTCGGCGGGCACGTCCTTCATCGAATGGACGGCCAGATCGGCTTCGCCGGCTTCGATCGCCGCTTCCAGCTCCTTGAGAAACAAGCCCTTGCCGCCGATCTCCGCGAGCGGCCGGTCGAGCACGCGATCGCCCAGGGTTCGGATCGGCAACAACACCACCTCGACTTCCGGCAGCGCCGTCTGCAGGCGAACCTGGACATGCTCGGCCTGCCACATGGCAAGCTGCGACTGACGGGTGGCGATACGAAGCGTTTTGGACATGTACGAAGCCTTGTGTCGGTAATTCGGATGCGGTGTCGATGCGTGCGGTCGAGCCGGGCGCGATTCTACTTTTCGAGCAGCGCGCGCACGTCGGCCAGCCGTCGCCGGCTGACCGGCACACCATCGCGCACGTGGCGCAGCGTGAGGCTCGCGCCGTCCGGGCCATCCAGGCGCAGGCCGGTGATATGGCGGCACGCAACCAGCGCCTTGCGGTGCACGCGCATGAACGCCCCGCCCAGCGATTGCTCCAGCGTGAGCAACGACTGCTCGATCAGCAGTTCGCCCTGCATATGATAGACCGTGGTGTATTTCTGGTCGGCCCAGAAGTAGAGGATGTCGGCGACCGCGACGCGCTCGATGCCGTCGCGGGTCCGCGCGCTGACGAACGCCGGGCGATCGGTTGAGGCCTTGTCTTCGAACGCGGCCAGCTGGGCACGACTCGGTCGGCGTGCGCGCGACAGCGCCGCCGCCAGATCGTCGCGGCGCACGGGCTTGAGCAGATAACCCGCAGCGTGGCTGTTGTGCGCCGACAGCGCATGCTCGCTGTGTGCGGTGATGAAGATCACGGCCGGCGGCACGTCGGATTCGGCCAGAGCGCGCGCCACCTGAAGCCCGTCCATGCCGGGCATGTGCACGTCGAGCAGCACCGTATCGGCGGCGGTATCGTGCAAGCAGCGCAACGCGCTTTCGCCATCGCCGGCCTCGCCGACCACCTCGTAGCCGGGAAACGGTTCGATCATGCGGCGCAGGCGTTCGCGCGCCAGCGGCTCGTCGTCGACGATCACGATTTTCATGCCGGGGCTGCCATCGTCTTGAAAACGTTCACGTTCAGGGCGTTCACGAAACGGACTCTGCCCGCTGCGGCACGACCATGTCGACCGTGAACTGCGCGGTCTGCGCGTGCACCCGCAGCTCGGCCGCACCCTCGTAGCGCAGCGCCAGGCGATGGCGGATGTTGGCCAACGCCTGACGGTTGCCCGGTACGGGCGGCGCGTCGCCGGCCAGCGGGTTGGCGACCTGTAGCACCAGCGCATCGCGCTCGCGGCGCGCCTGCAGCGTTACCGTGCCACCCTCCGGCAGGCGGGCAACGCCATGACCGATCGCGTTCTCCACCAGGGGCTGTAGCGACAGCGCCGGCAGCCGACACGAACGCGCGCCTTCCTCGATCTGCACGTCCACGTGCAGGCGCTCGCCCAGGCGTAGCGATTCGATACGCACATAGGCGTCGACCATCGTCATTTCCTCGTCGAGCGTGACGCTTTCCGGCGTGCTCGTGGCCAGGCGCGCGCGCAGCAACACGGCCAGGTCCTCGAGCGCGTTTTCGGCATCGTCGGGACGAACGGCGATCAGCGCAGCGATGCTGTTGAGGCTGTTGAACAGGAAGTGCGGTTCGATACGCGCCTGAAGCGCTTCCAGACGCGCGCGCATCTCGGCCTGCGCCTGGTTCTGCCAGGCCGAGCGCAGCCAGAAATAGCGCAGGGCCAGTGCGGATACCACCGCACAGATCCCCAGGCTGCGCGCCACGAAGCCGTCGTGCGACGCGTCCTCGAGCAACAGCGCGAAACCCGAATAACGGCCCGCCACATAAGTGATTTCGGTAATGGCGAAGGTGACCGCCAGCAGCGTCAGGTAAGCCAGCAATGCCACGCCGCGCGCCGAAAGCCGGCTGGCGTAGCGTTTGATCAGGCATAGTGCCGCGGCGCTGCAGATGCCGATCCACTGCAGATAGATCGACAGCAGCAGGAAACGCTCGCCCAGCACCGTCGTGAGCGAGCCGCCCAGGGCCAACACCACGGCCACCGCCTCGCAGACCACGAGCACGCGCAAAACCCGCGCGCCGGTACAGAAATCCGGCAGGAATTCGACGGGTTCGCGCTCGGGCTGCATCGGGGAATCTCTGATGGTGAATCCTCGCGGATCGCGTTCCTGTCCCAAGGGTGTTGATACCGGGCGCCGCGTGAAGCGCCCGGCGCATCGCCGATTCGAAGCCGGCATCGCCGTCGCGCGTCTTGGGGCCGAACGCTTCCGGCAAAGCGACAAGAAGCAAAGCCTGGCGCCGGCCCGGACAGCCTCAGCCCTCGCTACCGTACAACAAGCACGCCGCGCCCGCCCTTCGTTGCCGGCCACCCCGATCGCATGCCGACACAATAGCGACGATTCATGAACGACGAAGGTCTTCGTGTTCGAGGCCAGCTGCCCCGCGGCAAGCACGAGCCGGGGCGTTGCTATACTCGCGCGCCCGGGCGGCATCGACCGCACAGGTTTCGAGGCAACAACGAGCGATCATCATGAGCAGCGACGCCAGCAACGCATCCGGCCACCAGACCTGGGGCGGCCGATTCTCCGAAGGCCCGGACGCACGCGTGGCCGCCTTTACGGAATCCGTTTCCTTCGACGCGCGTCTGTACGCCCACGACATCCGCGGTTCGATCGCCCATGCCAGGATGCTGGCGAAAGTCGGCGTGCTCAGCAACGACGAGTTCGACAGGATCGAGGCCGGGCTGACCGCCATCGGCGAGCGTATCGCCGCGGGTGATTTCGCCTGGGACGAAGCGCTCGAAGACGTACACATGAACATCGAGGCGCGCCTGACCGAGGACATCGGCGCGCTCGGCAAGAAGCTGCATACGGGCCGTAGCCGCAACGACCAGATCGCCACCGATATCCGCCTGTGGCTGCGGGATGCCATCGACGCGCTGATCGGCGAGCTGGAACGCCTGCGCGGCGCGCTGATCGGGCTCGCCGAGCGCGAGGCCGACACGATCATGCCCGGCTTCACGCACATGCAGGTGGCCCAGCCGGTGACCTTCGGCCATCACATGCTGGCCTGGGAGGCGATGCTAGCCCGCGATACCGAGCGCCTGCGCGATATCCGCCGGCGCGTGAATCGCCTGCCGCTGGGCTCGGCCGCACTTGCCGGCACAACCTTTCCCATCGACCGCGAGATGGTCGCCGCCGAACTCGGCTTCGACAGCGTGATCGACAACTCGCTGGACGCGGTCTCGGATCGCGACTTCGCTATCGAATTCGTCTCCGCGGCCGCGCTCGTGATGACGCATCTGTCGCGCCATTCCGAAGAACTGGTGCTGTGGATGAGCCCGGCCTTCGGCTTTGTCGATCTGCCCGATCGCTACTGCACCGGCAGCTCGATCATGCCGCAGAAAAAGAACCCCGACGTGGCTGAACTGGTGCGCGGCAAGACCGCGCGCGTTAACGGGCATCTGGTATCGCTGCTCACGCTCATGAAAGGCCAGCCGCTGGCCTACAACCGCGACAACCAGGAAGACAAGGAACCGATCTTCGACGTCGTCGACACGGTAATGAACAGCGTCGCCCTCTATGCCGACATGATGCCGCACGTCACCGTGCACGCCGCGACCTGCCGCGAGGCGGCGCGCAAGGGCTTCTCCACTGCAACCGATCTCGCCGACTATCTCGTACGTCAGGGCGTGGCGTTTCGCGATGCCCATGAAATCGTCGGCAAGAGCGTGCAGCATGCGATCGGCGCCGGCTGCGACCTCGCCGAGCTCGATCTGGACACCCTGCGCGGGTTTTCGGATGCAATCGGCGAGGATGTCTACGAGGTGCTCACGCTGGAAGGCTCGGTCGCCGCGCGTGATCACATCGGCGGCACCGCGCCGAACCAGGTACGCGCTGCGGCCGCCCGCGCCCGATCCGCGCTCGGTTAGGCGCCGCGCGACCCCGGCGGCACGGGCGTGTACCGGAACATCGGCATCGCATGACGGTCACAGTCAACAACGTGTAACTGACAACAAAGGTCATCATGCAACGTCGTCTTTACTTTCTGCTTCCGGATATCGATACGGCCCATCAGGTCGTAGACACGCTCAAGCGAAACAAGGTCTCGGAAGACGACATGTCTGTCGTCGCCCGTGACGAAACCCAGACCCGCGATCTGCCGGAGCCGAGCGTGACCGAAACCTCCGATCTGGTCGGTTCGGCGGAGCGCGGCGCGGCTGCGGGCGGCGTGACCGGCGTGGTGGCCGGCCTCGCGGCGATGGCCTTTCCGCCGGCGGGACTCGCGATCGGCGGCGGGCTGGTCGCGGCCACCGGCGTGGCCGGCGCCGGCTTCGGTGCCTGGGCATCGAGCATGATCGGCATCCGCCATGACAACTCGCAGATCGAGGCCTACGAAAACGCGATCGAGCAGGGCCAGGTGCTCATGATGGTCGATGCCGAGGCCGAACGCGTGGCCGAGATGGAACGCGTGATCCACGAAGCGGCACCCGACACGCGAATCGAGGGCACCGAGGCGCAGAAGTAACGGCCTGCAAACAGCGCGGCTTTCGCACGCCGAATCGCGCATAAAAAAAGGCCGGCATCGATGCCGGCCTTTTTTGTGGACGCCGCGGGGCGTGTCAGCGGTCGAACAGATCACGCCGGGCGCGATACAGCGCCGAAATATCCTCCTCGCCGTGGCCTTCGGCCATGAGCGTTTCGTATTCCTCGCGCGTCTGCGCCGACAACGGCAGCTTGCCACCATTCAGTTCGGCCATATGCAGGCAGATGCCGAGATCCTTGTGGTGGTGCTTCATCTTGAAGCCGGGATCGAAGATGTCCTTCACCATGGTCTTGCCGCGGTGATTGACGAACCAGTTGCCGGCCGCGCCGGAACCGACCACGTCGACCACCTTGTCCAGCGGCAGATCCAGCGCAGCCGCGAAGCGCATGCCCTCGCAAACCGCCTGGTTGATACCGGCGCACAGGATCTGGTTGACCGCCTTGGTGGCCTGGCCGGTGCCGACCTCGCCCATATGGGTGATGCTCTTGCCCATCGCATCGAGTACCGGCCCGGCCCGCTCGAAATCCGACTCGCTACCGCCGGCCATGATCGAGAGCGTGCCATTCTTGGCGCCTTCCGTGCCGCCGGACACCGGCGCGTCCACGAAGCCCGCACCCTTCTCACCAACGCGCTTGGCCGCTTCGCGTGCGGTATCGCTGGCGACGGTGGAGCAATCGATCACGACATGACGATCGGTCAGTTCCGGCGTGATCGCGTCGATCATCGCGAGCACGTCTTCGTCGGCACTCACGCAGATCACGATCGCCTCGGCTTCGGCGACAGTGGCCGCCGGCGACTCGACGGCCTTGACCCCGTACTCGCTGGCGAAAGCCTCGGCCTTTGCCGCCGTGCGGTTGTAGACCGCGGTGAGCAGCCCGGCGGCCTGCAGGTTCGCGGCCATGCCGTGGCCCATGCCGCCGAGGCCGATGAATGCTGTTTTCATGTCGTGCGTTTGTCGGGAAACGAAGACCCGATGATAAAGTCTGGAGCCTGTTTTCCAAATATGCGTGCACAGCGCCGAACGGCGCGGCCGTGTCGGCGCACACCGCGGCGGCGCCCGCACGGTGCCGGGGCACGCCTGTTGCGGGAAACGGGCCTATTGGGGTGGCCGGTCGTATGTCGCTATGAATCTTTCCCGCCGCGCGAAACGCGCAATCGTGGCGCTCGGCGTGCTGGCCGCGCTCGTCGGTCTCGCGCTGCTGTGGCTGCCCGAAGTGGCGGCCCGACAGCTGACGCGCCACTACCTCGCCCAAGCCGGTGTAACGGCCTCTTTCGGCAACGTCGATGTCGACGTATTCAGCGGCACCGTGGTGTTCGAGGATGCCGAAGGCCAGGGCGAAGCGGGCGACGGTTTTTCGGTCGGCCGACTGCTCGTATCCATCGACTACGCCCCGCTGCTGTCCAAGCGCCTGCATGTCTCGCGCCTGGTGCTCGAAGACGCGGCCGCGGACATACGACGCACGGCCGACAACACCCTTCGGGTGGCCGGCGTGCCGGTGGCCCCGAACGACGCAGACGATTCGCAGCCGCTTGAATGGGGGCTGGCACTCCAGCAGCTCACGCTCGGCAAGCTGCGTCTGCACTACCGGCAGCCGACCAACGGCGACCAGCCGGCGGTCGATCGCGAACTGGTGCTCAACGACTCCAGCGCGCGCGACGTGGTGACCTGGCAGAAGGACAACGACGTACCGCTCGATGCCGACATGCGCGTGGACGACAGCCATCTCCGTGTCCAGGGCCGCATCACGCCATTCGGCGATACCGTCTCGGGCCACTTCGAGATCGAGACCACGAATTTCGAACTCGACCTGCTCTCGCCCATCACGCGCGCGGGCGGCCTGCAGCGCCTGACCGGCACCGTTGACAGCAAGCAGCAGATCGACGTGCGTTACGACCCGGCACAGGATCTGACCCTCGCCATCGACGGCAAGGCGGATTGGCGCCAATCCGCCCTGGCGCTGGCCAACGGCCTGACGCTATCCGGCGAGCGCTTCAACTGGCAGGGCGCCCTGCAATTCGCGCTGCTGCGTCCCGACGGTCAACCCGGCACGCTCACCAGCGATGGCCAGCTGCAGGCCACCGCGATGGCGCTGAAGCACGGCGATGCGTTCAGCCTGACCCAGGCCAGCGGCGACTGGCAGGGGCGCACCGCGCTCACCCTCGCCGCCGACGCCACCCGTATCGACACCGACGGCACGCTGATCGCGAAAAACCTTGACCTGAACAGCAACGCGCGCGAAACACGGCTGCAGACGCCGCGCCTCGACTGGCAGGGGCAGACGAACGTTCGCGTCGCAAGCCGCGACACCACCATCACGGGTGACGGCGCGCTCGACGCCGATCACCTGACGATGAGCATCGCGGGCGACACGCGCATCGACGGCCGCGATCTGCATTGGCAGGGCGAAAACGAAACCACGCTCGGCAATACCGTCGCCGTCGACAACGACGGCCGCCTGCGTGCGCAGACACTGAACGTCGCCCTGGCCGGCGACAGCCGTTTCCAGGCCCGTGCGCTGGACTGGCAGGGTACTGTCGCCACGACCGCAGCCGACGACCTGCAGATCGATAGCGACGGCACGCTCAAGGCCGACGACGCCGATCTGCGCGTACCGGGCAGCCTCGACTTGAATATGGCGCCTCTGAGCTGGAACGGCGCGATCGACGTGACGGCCAATCAGCGTATTCGCGTGCGCAGCGACGGCGGCCTCGATAGCGGCGCGCTGACTTTCGCCGTGCCGGCCACGGCCACGTTCGAGGCCGACGCCGCACGCTACAACGGCACGATGGCTTTCGACATCGGCGCCCAGTTCGCCCGGCGCATGCAGGGGCGCCTCATCGCAAACCATGCCCGCCTCGCCCTGCCCGGCCAACCGCTCGCCCTGTCGTCGGAGCGCATCGTGTTCAACGGCGATTACAGCGAACAGCCCGGCGATGGCACTGGCCTGCGGTTGCGCGTCGCCGGCGATATCGCCAGCCAGGCATTCGCGCTCACCAATACCGCGATCGGCGCGCCCTGGATCGCGCTGCGCGACGCCGAGTTGGACAACCTCGCCATCGACAGCCTGAACGCCATCGCCTTCGACACACTTCAGGCCACGGGCGTGCGCTTTCTGGGCGACAACGACACCAGCGCGGCCGTGCTTGACGCCACCAACGCGACCGCGCGCGGTTTCGCGCTTGACGACCTGCACGCCTATCGGCTGTCGAATCTCGATATCGACGGCGCCGACATCCACGTTCGGCGCGACGCATCCGGCATGGGCGTCATGGCACTCTATTTCGGCGGCGAGAACGCATCAGGCGCCGATGCGGCGGGCGCGTCCGACACCGCCGGTGCGCCGTCGACCTATGCCATCGATCATCTGACCCTGACCGGGCCCTCGATCGGCTTCACCGATGTCGCGGTCACCCCGCCCGTGCAACTCAGCGGCTCGGCGCTGGAACTCACGATGGACGGTCTAGACACGGCCAGCCCCGAACAGGACGCGAACTATCGACTGGCGCTGGACGTGGGCGAGTACGGCCACCTCGACAGCCGCGGCACGATCGCGCCGCTGGCGAGCGGCGGCATGAACATGGATCTCGACGCCTGGATGCGTTCACTCGCGCTGGCGCCGATGTCGGGCTATCTCAACGCGGCCATGGGCCGGCGGATTGCACGCGGCGTGGCCGACGGCACGCTGAATCTGGAAGCCACCGATGGCCAGCTCGATGGCAATCTCGATACCACGCTGTCGAATTTCCGGCTCGTGGACACGCCGGGCGAGGAGACCGAAATCGTATTCGGCATTTCCATGGATACCGCGTTGAGCCTGGTGCGCGGCCAGGACGACACCATCCAGTTCGAGACCGCGATTCTGGGCGACGTGACCAACCCCTACTTCTCGATCCGCAACCTCGTACGCGAGGCGGTGCTTGCCGGTCTGCGCACCACGATCATGAGCGATTACTCGCCGCTCGGCCTGCTCAATAAGGCCAAGAACGCGCTGCTCAATCTGGGGCGCTCGCTGGTTTCGAAGCCGGTGGTGTTCGTCGCCGGCAAGCATTACATCCAACCCGACGATCGCGGCTATCTGGGCAACATCGCGCAATCCATGCGCGAGAAACCGGGACTGCGCCTGACCGTCCAGGCCAACGCGACGCCGCAGGATGCCGATGCGATGTCGCTGTTCGGCGGCGACACGATCGACAGCAGCAATATCCCCGCGCTACGCCAGCTCGCCGACAGCCGCGCGTCCGCGGTGCGCGACTATCTCGCCGCGCGCGACGTACCGCCGGATCGCATCACCCTCGCCGATTCGGTCATCGACCGTGCGGCCGACACCCAGCCCCGGGCGACGTTTTCGCTCACCGGCAAGTAGCGTCAACGCAAGTAAAAGGCGCCTACTCCAGCAGGTAGGTATAGCCCGACAGACCGGCCTCGAGCAGAGTTTCGGTCTCGCGCTTCGTTCGGGTATCGAGCTTCGATGCCGCCAGCTTGCGCCGATAGGCCGCGCGCAGGTCATCCGGCTCGAAGTGGACATAGCGCAGCAGTTCGTCGGCGCGGTCGCCCTGCTCGGCATCGGCCAGGCGCCAGCCGCCCTGGTCGTCGATCTCGACGTTGACCACGTCGGTATCGCCGAACAGGTTGTGCATGTCGCCCAGATTCTCCTGATAGGCGCCGACCATGAAGATGCCCAGCCGATAGGCTTCGCCCGCGCGCAGCGCATGCAACGGCAGCGTGCTGTCGACGCCGTTTTCGTCGACATAGCGGTCCAGGCGCCCGTCGGAGTCGCAGGTCAGATCGCACAGGCGCGCGCGTTCGTCCGGCCGTTCGTTGAGCCGTGCCAGCGGCATAACGGGAAAGATCTGGTCCAGCGCCCAGACGTCCGGCACCGACTGGAACACCGAGAAATTCACGAAATATTTCGAGGCGAGCTTTTCCTGCGCCAGGACAATCGCCGCACGTTCGTCGTCGTTGTCGGGCGCGTGGGCGGCGAGCGCGCGATAGATGGCCGACACCTCGGCCTCGGCGGCCGCACGTTCTGCCAGGCCGACATCACCCGCCAGAAACCGCGCCTGCACGTCGGCCATATGCCGCTCGGCGCGGTCCAGCGTGGCGCTCGGCGACATACCGCCCTCCAGCGCGGCGAGGCTGTCGTCGCCCGCGGATTCGCTGTCGATGACCTGGGTGAGCAGCACGGCGTGATGCGCAGTCAGCGCCCGGCCGGATTCGCTGATCACGTCGGGCATGGGCAGCTCGAAGCTGCGACAGACCCGCGCCAGTGCGCCGATCACGACGTCGGCATAGTCCGGCACACCGTAGTTCATGGAACAGAACGAACGCGCGCCGCGGCCTTCATAGTCCACGGCCAGCCCGCCGCCGACATCGACCACGCTCACCGGCGCGCCAAGCGCGCGCAGGCCGCGATAAAGATGAGCGGTTTCATCCATCGCGCGCGCCAGGGCCGCATGATCGGCCACCTGCGAGCCGACATGCACGTGCAGCATCTGCACGCAGTCGGCATAGCCCAGTCGTTCCAGGCGCGCCAGCGCGTCGACCACCTGCGACGCGGTCAGGCCGAACTTGGATTTCTCGCCGCCGGTGTTCTGCCAGTGGCCGGCGGCCACACTGGCCAGGCGCACGCGCAGCCCGATGTTCGGGCGCAGTCCCAGATCGTCGGCAATCTCCGCGATCGGCTCCAGCTCGGAAGGTTTCTCGACCACGATATGCACGCGATGGCCGAGCTGCTGGCCGATCATCGCCAGCCGCAGGAACGCGCGGTCCTTGTAACCGTTGCACACGATAATGCTGCCCGGCGCGGCGAGTGCGAGCACAGCCATCAGCTCCGGCTTGCTGCCGGCTTCCAGGCCCGCGCGGTCGCCGCCGGCCGCGACGAGTTGTTCGACCACGGCCCGCTGCTGATTGACCTTGACCGGGTAGACGACCGTATAGCGCCCACCGTAGTCGTGGCGCTCGCGGGCGGCCTCGAACGCATCGCAGAGCCGGTTGATGCGATCACCGAGGATATCGGTGAAGCGCGCCAGTACCGGCAGCCGCAGGCCCGCGCGCTGAATCTCGTCGGTGAGCGCGTCGAGATCGATGGCCGGGCCGCCAGCCTTCGGGGTGACCGTGACCGCGCCGCGCTCGTTGATATCGAAATAACCCTCGCCCCAGGTCTTCACACGATAGAGTGCGCGGGCATCGTCGATCTGCCAGGCCGGCACGCTGGCCGTGCGTTGATTGTGTTGCGACATGGATATTTATACTGCGTAGCTGGGCGATATACTGCGTGGCCTGTTTGGCTCGACGGCTGCGCTTGAGCGCGCACAAGGGAAACGCATGGTACTCGACGGCAACTGGTATACCGAAGCAAGCGACACGCTGGGGCTGGGCTTTTCGCTCCGAATCAAGGCCAGGCTGCACGAGGAAACCTCGCCCTACCAAGAGATCGCGGTCTACGAAACCCACACCTTCGGCCGGCTGCTCACCATCGACGGGCTGGTGATGCTCACCGACCGCGACAACTTCGTCTATCACGAGATGATGACCCACCCTGCCCTGTTCGCCCACGGCGCGGCCAAGAATGTGGTGATTATCGGCGGCGGCGATTGCGGCACCCTGCGCGAAGTGCTCAAGCACGACAGCGTCGAGTCCGCCACCCAGATCGAGATCGATGAACGGGTCACCCGCATCGCCGAGGAATACTTCCCGGCGCTGTGCGATTCGAACGAGGATCCACGCGCGACCCTGGCCTTCGAGGACGGCGTGGCCTGGATGAAGAACGCGCCGGACGCCAGCGTCGACCTGATCATCATCGACAGTACCGACCCCATCGGCCCGGCCGAGGGGCTGTTCAACGAAGCGTTCTACAAGCAGTGCCACCGCGTGCTTGGCAATGGCGGCCTGCTGGTGCAGCAGAGCGAATCCCCGCTGGTGCACAGCGAACTGATCGGCGAGATGCACGACGGCCTGCGCAACAGCGGCTTTGCCGATACCCAGCTGTTGAGTTTCCCGCAGCCGAGCTACCCGACCGGCTGGTGGTCCGCCACGCTGGCAGCGCGCGATACACGCACGCTGTATGCGCCGCAGGGAGAGCTGGATTTCGAGACCTTCTACTACACGCCGGCCATGCACAACGCCGCCTTCGCGCAGCCGGCCTTCATGGCCCGTATTCTCGGCGGCTGAAGGCGCCGGAAGCATAGCGCGGCGCCGATCGCGGGCGCCGCGCACGCCAATCGCTACTCGGTGGCCTCGCCCAGTGCCTTCTCGAACGCCTTGGACGAATAGAACGCAGCCAAGCGTCGACGCACCAGGTCTTCCAGCAGACCGCTTTCCGACAGCCCCTCGATGACCACCGGCGCGAGCGTCTCGGCCTCTTGGTGCAGCAGATCGAGATCCACGCCCACGTCGCCGAGTACGTCGGTGAGCGAGCGGCTGCCGTTGCGCTCGAAATAGGACACCACGGCGGCATCGACCAGGTCGCCGATGTACTGGGTCTCGCGCAGTTCCTGCCAGACACGCAGGCCATAGTCGACGAGCTTCTGGAGTTCGTCCGTGTCGACAACGTCGTCGATCGACAGCTTCTTGTCGTGCACCTCGGCCCAGATCTCTGCGGCGATGGCGCGGATGCGTTCCTCGTCGAGCGACTCGATCAGCAGCTCCTGGCTGCGCGCGAGCGTCTTGGCCGTGTTGTTCTCGATATAAGCACGCACGCGCTTTTCCACCTGAGCTTCCAGGCCCGGCATGCGTTTGCTGATGGCGCTGCTCGAGCCCTTGATCAGCGACGACACGCCCGGAATCGATTTGATCGCGCCCGTATCGGAGAAGATGTAGTCCTTGATGCCCTGATAGAGCACGTCCGACGCGAGCGCGGTATAGACCGGGCTGTCCAGCAGCCGCTCGATCAGGCGTGCCCGCAGCGCCTCGAGCTCGACGAACAAGTTCACGCCCTCCTCGAACAGGCTCTCGTCGATGACGTCCTGTACGCGGGTCTTCTTGTTCACGTCCAGCCGGATGAGGTCGTCGGCGATGCTGCCGATCACGCCGGCGAGATCCTCCGGCAGGCGCATGTCCAGGGCCAGGCGTTCGGCCGCACCCCGCACCGTATCCACCGAAACCAGCGACTCGAGCGTCGTGTCGCCGGCCCACTGCCAGATCGCGTCGACCTCCGCCTTGAGACGTTTGGCCGCGCCCTTGCCGCGCCACTGGTCGAGCTCGAACGCGACATGGGCCTCGAATAGCGCATGTGCGGGCTTGTTCATCGTCTTGGACTGTGTCATGCGCGAATGTGAAGGTTTGAGCCAGACCGCGAGCTTACACGTTAAGTCGGGCAAGGCGAGACGTCTGCTTAGGTATTAGCCCGTATTGAGGGCATCCCGTGTCGCGCTTACGTTCTCGACTGTCGCGACACAAACCGACAGAGGACAGAACGTCATGAACGAAGATCAATTCGAAGGCAAATGGGATCGCATGAAGGGCAAGGTCCGCGAGCATTGGGGCCGCCTGACGGATGACGATGTTGAACAGGTCCAGGGCAAACGCCAGAACATGCTGGCGAAGATCCAGGAAAAATACGGCGACACCAAGGAAGCCGCCGAAGAGAAACTCAAGGACTTCGAACGCAAGTTCTAAAGGCGCGACCGGCCCGGCGCCGACGTGGCGCCGGGCACTCGCGACTGGACGAGCGAACCCGACAGAGGAGGTCATATGCGACACGACGATTATGTGACGCGTACGAGCAAACCTGCAGAACGCTTCATGCGCCGCGACCCGGTAGTGCATGCTGCACCGGAGAACCGCTGGAACGGCCCGCTGGGCGAAGTCGCCCTCTCGAGCTTTGAGCGTGACGGCTATCTTTCGTTCGAGGGTTTCTTTTCGCAGGAACGCATGGCGCCGTTCTTCGAGGAACTCGAGGACATGAGCCATGACCAGGACCTGCTCAAGCAGGACGGCGTGATTCGCGACCCGAAGTCCGGCGCGATCCGTTCGGTGTTCGACATGCACCGCATTTCGAGCCGTTTCGCCGAGCTCACGCGCGACCCGCGCATTCTCGGCATGGTGCGCCAATTGCTGGGCGGTGATGTCTATATCCATCAATCGCGCATCAACGACAAGTACGGCTTCCAGGGCGCCGGCTTCGACTGGCACTCGGACTTCGAGACCTGGCACGCCGAGGACGGCATGCCGCGCATGCGCGCCATCAGCGCATCGATCATGCTCACCGACAACAACGAGTTCAACGGTCCGTTGATGCTCATTCCGGGCTCGCACCATCAGTTCGTGCCGTGCCAGGGCGCGACGCCGGACGACAACTGGAAGAGTTCGCTCAAGGCCCAGGAAGCCGGCGTGCCGAGCCAGAAGAACCTGCAGGATCTGGTCAACCGGGGCGGCATTCAGGCACCGAAGGGGCCGGCCGGCTCCCTGCTGCTGTTCGAATGCAACACGCTGCACGCATCGAACTCGAACATGTCGCCGTGGCCGCGCTCGAACCTGTTTTTCGTCTACAACAGCGTGGATAACACGCTTGGCCAGCCCTACGCGGCGGACAATCCGCGGCCGTCGTTTCTGGCCAACCGGGACAAACCCCAGGCGTTGGAAATGCACGACCCGTACCGCGATTTCCGCTACGCAAAGTCAGCGTAAATCGCGTTCTGCAGCCCGCGGCCCTTTCGGGCCGCGACGGCTGTCATCCATAGTGATCGGGTCACCCTGAAAGGAAGAATGTCATGAGCAATCAATGGATCGTTGTCAGCGACGCCGCGCGTGCGCGGCTGTTTTCCCGCGACGCCGAACACAAGCTGACCCTCGTCGATACGCTCAAACACAATGAAAGCGAAGCCCATGAAGGCGACCTGCGCACCGGCGGCAAGGGCGAAATTCACGACAGTGGCGGCTCGGGTCAGCATCAGGCGGATCCGCAGACCACCACCAGCGAAAAGCACGCCGACATCTTTGCCAAGCAGGTGACCGAGCGGCTCAAGAGCGGACTCAACGACGACGCCTTCAAGGAACTGATCATTGTGGCCGACCCGTCGTTTCTGGGGCGTCTTCGTGACCACATGGATAACCCGCTACGGGACACCGTGCGCAAGACGCTGGACAAGAACTGGGCGCAGCACGATACGCAGCAGATCGAGAAACAGCTCGACAACCAGCTGTAACGGCGGTCGAGGCTCGCCGGTATACGGCCGCATCGGTTTCCAGTGCATACTGCAGACAGCAGGCTGAGTGCTTCTACGGATAGGCAGCATCACGCGGCTGCCATAGCCTTGAAGCATAAAGGTTGCGCACCAGAGCACACCGCTAAAAGGAGTACGCCATGCTGGGTTGGGCTATCGCCTAAGCTCAGTTGACGCCGGAGCAGGCGCAGCCTGCGGAGGGAACCCGAAGCGCGCCAGCGCTTCGGGCGGTCAACTGCAGCGATATGTTGGGTGCTTTTACGCCGTTACGTTGTTCGAACCCAACCCATTTTCATCAACGGTTTGCATGGCATAGCGGCGGAACTCCAAGGGTTTTTCAATACCCGGAATCGGCGTGCGGCCGCCGCCAGTCCCACAGACGACAATAGTTCCGAATCCAAAAATTCGACCAAGAATACTTTGATCTACGTTAAAACTTTCGACTTTGCTGTGGTTGAGTTCAACCGTTACACGCCGAATGAATCCGGTTTTAGCAATGACGCGCTTCGAGGTTACACCCAGTTCGGTTGTGAGCTTCGTTATGAGCGCTTTCAATAACCCGTATACCGAAGCAATAAAAAGGAAAAGGCCGAAAACCGGACCGATCCCAGACTCCTGCCCGCTACCAAAAAGAATAAAGGCGATAACCACCCCTAGGGCACCGGGTATAAAAATGAACCAATGGATATGCCCGCGATGGATCACGCGCTCATTGTTCATAAGGTTATTGTCTATATATCCCATCTATTTACTCCCCGTTTTAATTACCCAACACGTGTTTCATCGTCGCAATCGTCGCGGCGCTGTTCGGCTTCGGCGGCATCGCCTCCGGCGCTGCGGGTATCGCGAAGATTCTGTTCTTCATCTTCCTCGTGCTGTTCGTGATCGCACTGGTTTCGAACGCAGTCAGAGGCCGGGGCCCGAAAATCTAGCGTCGGGATTCCGACTACCTGAAGTTTTGGATGGTGTCGTCGGTTTCCCCCTTTTCCGGCGGCGCCTTTTTTTAGCTTGATTCAGTATTCCGGCATTTCGATGAGGTTGCCGGCTGAAATCCAGATTCTGACCAGATGCGGCAGCGACTCGGCATTGAGCTTCTGCATGATATGCACCCGATGCGTCTCCACCGTGCGTGCACTGATACCGAGCTGGCCGGCGACTTGCTTGTTCGCCAGCCCGTCGACGATCATGGCCAGAACCTGCTTTTCGCGTGGCGTCAGCAGCTCGATTAGCGCGGCATGCTGACGGGCCTCGCGCATCGACGTGTCGTCCCTGTCGGTGGCCTTGGCCAGGCGATCGATCTTTTCGAGCATGTTCTCCGGCGAGAACGGCTTCTGCACGAAATCGACCGCGCCGAGACGCATCGCGGTCACGGCATGTTCGATATCGCCATAGGCACTCATCATGATTACGCTGAGCGCGGCGTTGCTGGCAATCAGCTCTTTCTGCAACGTGATACCGTCAGTTCCCTTGAGCCGCAGATCGATCAACGCACAGCCGCGGCGTGGCGCACGGACCTGCAGAAATGCCTCGGCGCTGGAGTAGCAGTCGACCTCATACCCCGCGTCGCACAAAAGCGCCTTTAGCGATTCGCGAATCGCAGGATCATCATCGACAACGTGAACGACAAAAGGCACCTGGCGCTGATTCCTCTTCGCAGGACACATAAAGGGCTTTAACGCCCATCTTTTTAGTTTATTGCACTCTGTTTGACAAGGCGCTTTGGCCGATAACCGTTCGGTGGCCCGCCTTTCCCAAAGATCCAGGACCCGTCAAATGAGCGACCGCGATCCAGAAAATCTCGACAACACGCGCCCCGAGACACTGGAGGCAGCCCACTCGCGTATCGAACAGCTCGAACGTCGACTGGCTGAAGAAAACGAACTACGCTGTCGCGCCGAGAACAACGAGCGCTGTTTTCGCGAGCTGGCCGAGCATATTCGCGAAGTGTTCTGGATGACCAATCCGCTCGGCGACGAACTGGTCTATATCAGCCCGGCCTACGAGCAGATCTGGGGCCAGACCTGCCAGAGTCTTTACGACGATCCGGGTCGGCGCCTGGCGTGGGTGCACGACGCCGATCGTGAAGAAGTCCTCAAGGCCTTCAAGCGCGACGCCGCCAGCGGCGATTACGACAAGACCTTCCGCATCAATCGGCCGGACGGCGAAATCCGCTGGATTCGGGATCGCGCCTTTCCGGTGCTCGACGACGAAGGCGAGCTCTATCGCCTGGCGGGCTTTGCGCTCGACGTGACCGACCGCATTGAGTTCAACGATCGGATCGCCAAGCTGCACACCAGCATCGATACCCACGACCGGGTCAGCGTATTCGCCGCGCTGGGCACCGGTCTCGCGCACGACCTGAGCCAGCCGCTGACCGCGGCACGAAATTTCATCGCGCGTGCGCGCATGGGCTTTACCGCCAGCGGCGACGAGGTACGAACGACGCTCGAGCGCGCCGATCACGAGATCTCGCGCGCCGTCTCGGTGATTCATCATCTGCGCGACTTCGCGCGCCAGGGCAAGCCCACCTGCAAGGCACAGTCAGTGCAGCCGATTATCGACGACGTGCATCAGCTGCTCGACCCGGCGCTGCGCGGGGCCAACGTGCGCTACAACGGCCCCGCCATCGACACCGTCGAGCATCTCGAATTGCCGGTGGACGAGATCTTCGTGCAGCAGATCCTGCGCAATCTCGTGACCAATGCCATGGATGCCTTTAGCGACAGCGAGGCCGACGACGAGCTGCACGAGGTCTTCGTTCGCGTGAACGCCGACCACGACGAGTATGTCGATATCGAAGTCAGCGACAACGGGCCGGGCATCGCCGAAGACGTGGAAATCTTCGAACCGTTCATGACCACCAAGTCCGAAGGGGTCGGTCTCGGGCTGGCCGTGAGCCGAACACTGGCCCGCAGCCACGGCGGCGATCTGCTGCTACTCGACCGCGGGCGCGCGGCCAACAGCGACGACCGCGATGCGCGCACGACATTCGCACTGCGCCTGCCGCGCGGTTAGAGGACCGCGCGCACGGGGCAACGCATTACGGGCTAGCGCGGCGGGTGCATCACCCGCATCAGGATGGCCACGCCGAGCCCCCAGGTGCCGTTGAGCGCCAGGCCAAGACCCACGCCGTGCAGGCTCAGGCCGTCGAGAATCGCGGGCATCGGCTGGCCCTTGAGCCATTGAACGACAAACAGATACACCAGCGTCGGACCGACGGCGCCGAGAATGAACGCGCCCACGTAGTAGCCTGCAGCGAGCGCGCGCCGGATAAGCAGCCACAGCAGCACACCCCAGAGACCGCCCCAGAACGCCAGCGACACCACCGCCGGCACGCCCAGCGGCGGCACCGGCGCCATATTCCATACGCTCGCCGCGCGCAGCCCGGCATTGTCGAACACCCAGAGCAGGCCCTGGTGAAACGTGAGCGTGGAAACGAAGCCGGCGACGAATGCCTTGATGTACGCGAACATGAACAGCCTTGTGTGAATTGAACGAGATATGCGGCGCGTCTAACGCCCGCGTGCGGTGTCGGCGGTCTGGTTGAACAGACGCTGGCGGGCTTCCTCGCTTTTCGGCTGGCCGCCCCGCCACTGCTTGCCCAGATCCACGCCGCGCTGTACGGCCGGACGTGTCTTGACCCGCTGCCGCCAGGCGGCGACGTTCGGAAACTCGTCCAGCGGCTGGCCCATGGCCTTCGCGATCAGCATCCAGGGCCAGTTGACGATATCGGCGATGGTGTAGACCTCGCCCACCAGATAGTCACGCCCTTCCAGACGGCGTTCCAGCACACCCAGACAGCGATGATATTCGCCGGTGTAACGCTTGTAGGAATACGGATGATCGCCAGGCGCATAATTGACGAAATGGCTCATCTGACCGCCCATCGGGCCGAGATTGCCGACCTGCCAGAACAGCCACTCGTCGACTTCCTTTCGCTGCCGCGGATCTGCGGGCAAAAACTGGCCGGCCTTGTCGGCGAGATAGCGCGCGATCGCGCCGGACTCGAAGATCGGCAACGGTTGATCGCCGTAATCCGGCGCCGGCTCGTGGTCGACGATGGCCGGCATGCGGTTGTTCGGCGATATGGCGAGAAAGGCCGGCTCGAACTGATCGCCGGCGTTGATATCCACCGGGATCAGCTTGTAGTCCAGACCCAGTTCCTCGAGCAGAATCGAGATTTTCCAGCCGTTGGGTGTCGGCCAGTAGTAGAAGTCGATCATGGCGTAGGCGCGTCCTTGCCGTCGGCGGCGGCCCCGTCGTCAAACAAGGCCTGAATGGCATCGGCATCGTAGCCGCTCTCGCGCAGCGCGGCGGCCGTGTCGGCGCCCAGCGGCGGCGCGCCGCGAAAGTCCGGCTGCGGCATGGCCGAAAAGCGTGCGGCCGGGCGCGCCTGACGCAGCCGGCCGGCCTGTTCGTGATCGGTTTCGACGAGGATCGCGTTGGCCGCGATCTGCTCGTGCGACAGCAGATCCGTACGGGTCAGCACCGGCGCGCAGGGCACGCCATGCGCGGTCAGCCGCTCGAGCCAGTGCTCGGCGCTGTTTTCGACAAGCTGTGCCTGGGTCATCTCCAGCCGGGCGTTGATGTTGTCCTGACGCGCGGCCGGTGTGGCGAAACGCGGGTCGTCGTTCCATTCGGATGTACCGAGCGCGGCGAGCAGCGCCTGCCATTCCTTGTCGGTCTGCACCGCGACGCTGATATAGCCCGTGGTCGTTTCGTAGATCAGATCGATGAAGCTGGCGGCCTTCGCCTGGTCGAACTCGTCGCCGACGAAGGTCTGGCTGTTCATGTCCGAATGCCAGAGAAAATCGATGACCGCATCGAGCATGGAGACATGCACATGCTGACCGGGCGCGCCGTTGGCGCGCGCCAGCAGGGCCGCGGTGATGGCCTGGGCGGCGACATAGCCGGTGAGCTTGTCCGGCACGATGGTACGCACCAGGCGCGGGCGCGCTGTATCCGAGCCCCCCTGGATGCTCGCCAGGCTCGACAGCGCCTGCACAAGCGGGTCGTAGACCGGATAGGTCGCATAGGGGCCGGCGGCCCCGAAACCGCTGATCGAGCAGTAGACGATGTCCGGCGCCACGGCCCGAATGGCGTCTTCGCCAAGGCCCATGCGCTCGACTACGCCCGGACGGAAATTCTGTACGAACACGTCGGCGTTTTCGCACAGCCGCAACAGCGCCTCGTGGCCGGCCGGCGCCTTGAGGTCGAGCGCGACCGAGCGCTTGTTGCGGTTGTTGTTCAGATAACTCGCCGAGAAGCCGTGGCGCTGGTTCGACGCGAGCCGGGTGTAGTCGCCCACATCGGGACGCTCGATCTTGAGTACTTCCGCGCCCTGGTCGGCGAGCTGCATGGTCGCGAGCGGGCCCGAAACCATGGCCGTAAGGTCGATGACGCGATAGCCGGACAGCGGTTGTTTCATGCGCGAGAGTTTAATGCGAGCCGTAAGGGGCGCGAAAGCGGCACGCTTTTCTCGGTGCGCCCGCGCGGCGACAATAGCCGGCCAGGTTCGCCCGCCCACCATCAAGGATCGACATGACCACGCTCGGCACCCCAGGCTCGGATTCCGCTACCCGCATCATGCTGCTGGGCAGCGGCGAACTCGGCAAGGAAGTCGCCATCGAACTGACACGGCTCGGCTGCGAGGTGATCGCGGTCGACCGCTATGCGCGCGCGCCGGCCATGCAGGTGGCGCATCGTCATCACATCGTCGACATGACCGATGGCGCCGCGATACGCGCAATCGTCGAACAGGAACGCCCCGCGCTCATCGTGCCCGAAATCGAGGCCATCGCCACGGCGACCCTCGTCGAACTCGAATCCGAAGGGTTTCAGGTGGTCCCCACCGCGCGCGCCGCGCAGCTGACCATGGACCGCGAGGGCATTCGGCGGCTGGCGGCCGAGGCGCTGGGGCTGCCCACATCGCCCTATCGTTTCGCCGAAACCGAAGCCGAGTATCGCGACGCCATCCAGGCCATCGGCCTGCCCTGCGTGGTCAAGCCGGTGATGTCCTCGTCGGGCAAGGGCCAGAGCACGGTACGCGGTGACGCCGACATCGACGCGGCCTGGGCGTATTCACAGTCGGGCGGGCGCGGCCGCAAAGGCGAGAACTCGCGGGTGATCGTCGAGGGTTTCGTCGAATTCGACTACGAGATCACGCTGCTGACCGTGCGCCACGTCGGCGGCACGAGCTTCTGTGCGCCGATCGGCCACCGCCAGGTCGACGGCGACTACCATGAATCCTGGCAGCCGCAGGCGATGAGCGATGCCGCGCTGGCCGAATCCCAGCGACAGGCACGGGCGATCACCGACGCGCTGGGCGGATACGGGTTGTTCGGGGTCGAGCTGTTTGTGGCCGGCGATCGGGTCTGGTTTTCGGAAGTCTCGCCGCGTCCGCACGACACCGGGCTCGTGACGCTCATCAGCCAGAACCTGTCCGAGTTCGCGCTGCACGCGCGGGCCATTCTCGGGCTTCCGGTGCCGCTGATCGACCCGCGCGGGCCGTCCGCGTCGGCGGTGATCCTCGGCGAAGGTCAAAGCGAGTCGATGCGCTACAGCGGGCTCGAACACGCGCTGACCGCGCCGGATAGCGAGCTGCGCCTGTTCGGCAAGCCGACCATCGACGGCGCCCGCCGGCTCGGCGTCGCGCTCGCCCGCGGCGAAAACGTCGAGCAGGCACGCGACAAGGCGCGCACGAGCGCCGCGGCGATCCAGATCGACTATTGACGAGCCTGATGTCGAGCAAGGGTCTTATGCTCGATTCAGATACGGGAAAGCTGCCTTTCCTTTATACTTTCGTCCAAGTTCTGACAGGGGGCGCGATACTCGCGCGCACGACACAGAGCTTCATTTACCGAACTCAAGGAGTCGATCATGCAAAAGAAACTGACCACCATTCTGCTGGCCATGCTGCTTGGCCTGGGCACCCTCAGCCTGGCCGCCTGTGAAGAAGACGGCCCGGCCGAGAACGCGGGCGAAAGCATCGACAACGCCACCGACAATGCCCAGGACAGCATGGAAGAAGCCGGCGACAGCATGCAGGACAGCATGGAAGAAGCCGGCGACGAGATGGAAGACGCGGCCGACGATAACAGCTAAGCTGTTTTTCCGCGCAATCTCGGATTGCCAGAAGGCCCGTCGCGATCCGCGGCGGGCCTTTTTAATGGGTGCCATAGGGTGGGCGTGGCCTGCTCAATCGGGAGAGTCGATTCAATGACGAACGATCAGAATGCTTCGGTAACCCCGCCGGTCGCGCTGGTGACCGGCGCCGCACGCGGCATCGGCCGCGCCGTCACGCGCCGGTTGCTGGGCGACGGTTATCACGTGGGCGCGCTCGACCACGACGCCAGCGCGCTGGCCGATCTGCAGACCGGCCTCGCGGCGGGTCTGCGCGCGCACTGTCAGACGCTGGTTGCCGACGTGGCCGACGAATCGGCGGTGCAGAGTGCGATCGAGCAGCTGGTTTCGACGCACGGCCAGCTCGACGTACTGGTCAACAATGCCGGCATCGCCGATCCGTTCAATGGCCCGATCGAGTCGCTGTCGCTCGCCGATTGGAATCGGGTCATCGGCACCAATCTCACCGGCTATTTCCTGTGCACGAAACACGCCGCGCCGCTGCTTCGTCAGCGCCGGGGCTGCATCGTCAACATGGCATCGAGCCGGGCCTACCAGTCCGAAGCCGAAACCGAAGCCTATGCCGCCAGCAAGGGCGGCATCGTCGCCCTCACCCATGCGTTGTCGATAAGCCTCGGCCCCGACGTGCGCGTGAACGCGGTCGCGCCCGGCTGGATCGACGTCCGTGACCAGCAGCCGGGCGACGACACGCCGGCGCCGCTACGCGCAGTCGACCATGCACAACACCCGGGCGGGCGCGTCGGCCGTGGTGACGACATTGCGGGCCTGGTGGCCTTCCTCTGCGGCCCGGACGCCGGTTTCATCACCGGTCAGACGCTGGTCGCCGACGGCGGGATGACCCGCAAGATGATCTACCAGCACTAGAAATCACGAGCCACGGATCCGATCAACCCTGCGCGCAGGCATTCGGTCCGCGGCCAGCCGGCCACGATATCCCGGTATTCACCGCCACCGGCGCGCATTTCGATTGTGCACAATACTTGTCTTAGCCATCCAACGGCCTTACCGTCAGACATGTCATTGACAAACAAGGAGTGATGTATGCCCGTTCGCAAGGCAAATGCGCAGTGGCAAGGTGATCTGAAGTCCGGCAAGGGCAACATGGCGCTGGAAAGCGGCGCCTATGAAGGCCAGTTCTCGTTCAAGACGCGTTTCGAGGAAGGCAACGGCACCAACCCGGAAGAACTCGTCGGTGCCGCCCACGCCGGCTGCTTTTCCATGCAGTTCTCGGCCATGCTCGCCGAGGAAGGCCATGCGCCGGATTCGGTCCAGACCGAGGCAAAGGTGCATTTCTCGGTCGAGAATACGCCCACGATCGAGCGCATCGAGCTCATCACCCGCGGCAAGGTGCCCGGCATGGACGACGCGCAGTTCAAGGACATCGCGGCCAAGGCGAAGGACGCCTGCCCGGTTTCCCGTCTCTACAAGGGCGCTGAAATCACGCTCGACGCCGCGCTCGAAGGCTGAACACCTTTTCGCGCTCACGCGTGTCTTCATGATAGCCGGGCCCAGCGCCCGGCTTTTTTATGCCGGCTTGTCGCGCCCGAACGCCGGCCGACCGACAGCGCACCCGCTCGCATGGGCCCGGTGAGCGGCGAAAACGATGATTTTGGCGCGCCGGGCATTGTTTTTTCACTTATCGTCGCAAGGTCCTGTCTTTCACACGCGCCAATATTCAAGCGAGAAAAGCATGCAAGCCAAGCAGGACAGCGTTGTCAGCATTCATTACGTGCTGCGCGACACCGAGGGCGAAATCATCGATCAGTCCGGCGAGGAACAGCCGCTGTCGTATCTTCACGGCCACGGCAACATCGTGCCGGGTCTCGAGAAGGCGATCGAAGGCCACGCCGAAGGCGAAGAGGTCAAGGCGACCATCGAGCCGGAAGACGGCTACGGCCCCTACCGTGAAGAACTCGTGCAGAAGGTCAGCCGCGATGCGTTCCAGGGCGTCGACGAACTGGCACCCGGCATGAGCTTTCGCGCCGAATCCGATGCCGGTCCGATGATCGTGACCGTCAAGGAAGTCGAGGGCGAAGAAGTCACGGTGGACGGCAACCACGTGCTTGCGGGCCAGACGCTCGATTTTACCGTGAACATCGCGGAAGTCCGCGAAGCCAGCAGCGAAGAGATCGAGCACGGCCACGTGCACGATGGCTCGACGCACGGCTAGCATGCGGTGACCGGCGCGAGGCAGCGCCCGGGCGCGATATGGCGCGCGGGCGCCGCTTACCTGCGCCGATCGCTGTCGATGCAGCCCCAAGGAATGTCTTCGCACGGGAGACCAGATCATGAGTGAACCGGTTCTTCTGATCACCGGCGCTTCCAGCGGGATCGGCGCCGCCACCGCGCGTCATGCGGTGGAACAGGGCTATCGCGTGGCGCTCGCCGCGCGCTCGGCCGACAAGCTCGAAGCACTGGTCGACGAGCTCGGCGGCGCCGACTCGGCGCTGGCCGTGAGTTGCGACGTGACCGACAAGACCTCTCAGCAGCAGATGGTGTCGAACACGCTCGCGCATTTCGGCCGTATCGACGCCGTGTTCGCCAATGCCGGCATCGGCGGCAAGCCGGGCGGCTTCTGCGGGGCCGATAGCGACGTCTGGAAGGACATGATCCTGACCAACGTCTACGGTGTGGGTCTGACGATTCAGGCCTGTGCCGATGCGCTCAAGCAAAGCCGCGGGCATCTGTTGATCACCGGTTCGGCTGCCGGTCGTGCCACGATCCCCGGTTCCATGTACAGCGCGACCAAATGGGCGGTCTCCGCGATCGGCTATGGCGTGCGAGAGGAACTGCGCGGTACCGGCGTACGCGTTACGCTCATAGAGCCCGGCATGGTCGATACCCCGTTCTTCGACGACAAGCCGGAACATGCGCTCACTGATCGTGACATCGCGGAGGCCGTACTGTTCTCCCTGTCGCGTCCGGCGAGCGTCGATGTCAACGAGATACTCGTACGGCCGACGCCGAAGATCGAAGACTGACCGCGCGAGCGCCCGATAGCTATGCCGAGACCGGGCATGAAAAAACCCGGCGTTGTTCGCAACGCCGGGTTTTTTTGTCCCACCGTTTCGCCGGTTGCGGCTATTCCACGAGCAGGAAGGCGGCGATCCAGCCGGTGCGGCCGTCGTCGAACCGGATACGGCGCCAGTCCTTTTCACGGCCGGTGACCATCACGCGCTCGTTACGCTTGGCCTGAAACTTGACGCCGTTCCCGGTCGAGGGCCCGGAACGCACGTTGACCACATCGCCCCCGATATAGCGGATCGGCCCGGTTTCGGATACCGCCTGCGGCAAGGCCTCGCCACTGTCCTGGCCACCGCCGCGCTGACCCGAGCCGGCCTGCTGGCCGCCGCCATCGTCGGCATTGCGCAACGGCGCCGTGCTGCCGGCAAGCAGGAAACCGGCGACCCAGCCGACCGTGTAGTCGTCGCGGAACACGACCTGTGCCCAGTCGCTGCGCGTGTCCAGAACCGCGACACGCGTGTTGCGATCGGCCTGGCGCAGTACGCGCCCGCGGGTACTCGGCTGGCTGCGGATGTTCACGTTGTCGCCGTCGATACGCGACTGGGGCAGATTCTGCATAATCTGCGGCAGATTGTTCTTGGCCGAGCTATTGCCGGCTTCGGCCGCCTTCGCCGCCCATTTCGCGGCCTGGCCAAGATCCTGCTTTACCCCCTGCCCGCGCACGTACAGCACGGCGAGGTTGTTCTGGGCGGCGGGCTCGCCGTGTTCGGCGGCGCGCTTGAACCATTCCGCGGCCTTGGCGCTGCTCTTTTCCACCCCGTGGCCGGACTGGTACATGATGCCGAGGTTGTGTTCGGCCTTGGCGTAGTTCTGCGCGGCGGCCTTCTCGTACCATTGCCGCGCCTTGGCGTAGTCCTGCTCGACGCCGTAGCCCTCGTCGTAGAGCACGCCCATGTTGTACTGGGCATTGGCGTTGCCGTTGTCGGCGAGCGGGCGAGCCGTCTTGAGAACTTCCGCGGCCTCTTCTTCGCTGGGCGCCTGTGCCACGGCGCTGGTCACGCTCGCGAAGGCGGTGAACGCTATAACCGCGAGCCGTGCGATCGCTGTCTTTTTCATGCTCAATCCTTGCATTGCGGCCTTCTGACGGCCGCGAACCCCTCATTGAAAGTGCTTTTAACCAGACCCGAAGCGCACGGTCAAATAGCCGGCGCCGGCGCGTCTGTCCCCCTGCAACTACGGCCCCGCCGCCGAATCCGGGGCGTGCACGCCGTAGCGTACACGAGCCCAGCCGTACATCGCCGCACCGCCGATCATCCAGACACCGAAAATGACCCATTCCACCGGCAACAGCGCCGACGGGCTGCCCGGCAGATACAGTGCGACAAGCGCAAGCGACAGCGCGATGGCAACTATACCGACGACCTTGCCACCCGGCACGAGAAACGGCCGCTGCATCTCCGGTTCGCGGTAGCGCAGCACCACGAACGACGCGGCGACGAACAGATAGGCGAGCACGATGCCCAGGCCGCCGGCATCCACCAGCCAGACCATGGCGCTGCGACCGAGCAGCGGCGCCAGCAAACTGACCGCGCCGATCAGCAGAATCGCGTTCGTCGGCGTGTTGTAGCGCGGATGCAGCTCGGCAAACATGCGCGGCAGCATGTCGGCCTTGGCGAGCGCGTAGATCGCGCGCGAGCCACCGATATAGAACGCGTTCCAGCTGGTGAGAATACCGGCCATGCCCGCCAGCACCATGAGCTTTCCGGCCCAGTTGCTGGAAAAGGCCGCCGCCATCGCGTCCGGCACGGCCAGCGAGTCCGGATCGATCGCGTCCGGACCGAGGGACAGGGCCGTCCCGAAGATGATCGCCGCGTACCAGAACACCGCGAGCAACACCGAAAACATCAGCAGGCGGCCGATATCACGATGTGGCAGATCGATTTCCTCGGCGGCCTGCGGAATCACGTCGAAGCCGACGAACATGAACGGCACCATCACGAGCACGCTCATGATGCCGCCCGGCACCGAGTTGTCGCCGGTGAACAGCGGGGTCAGGTTGCCACCATCGCCGGTGAACAGCGCGCCGGTGAGAAACATCAGGCCGACGACCACGATCAACGCGGTCACCAGCTTCTGCACCAGCGCCGCGGTGCGGATGCCGATGTAGTTGATCCACATCATCAGCAGCGACCCGGCCACGCCGACCGCTACCCATGTCGCCTCGACATTCCAGCCGGCGATGGTCCAGAGATGGCCGACGCTATAGCCCGGTACGAGATTCTCCACCACCGTCGGCAGCGCCACGGCCTCGAACGACACCACGGTCATGTAACCGAGCACGATCGCCCAGGTGCATACGAACGACGCCAGATGGCCCAGCCCCCGATAGCTGTAGACGTGCTCGCCGCCCGCCTGTGGCATGGCCGCCGCCAGCTCGGCGTAGGTCAGCCCGACCAGGACGATCGCCACGCCGCCAATCAGAAAGGCGCTGACCGCACCGAGACTGCCCGCGGACAGAATCCAGGTGCCGGTCATCACGATCCAGCCCCAGCCGATCATCGCGCCGAAGGCGAGTGCCAGCACGTCCTTGCGGGCCAGAACACGCACGAACCGTGGTGTCTCACCGCTGATCGTCATCGATTACCCCCGGCCCCGTCGGGCCGTTGCATGTTCGCGCTATCTCCCTGAACTCAGCCTATCACCGCCCGCCTTCGGCCGGTGTAACGACCGCGTAACGGGTGACGAACAACGCCACGGCCTCATCGACCACCGCATCGATGTCCGCGACCGCAGGGGTGATCCCCAGCAGGGCGCGAATCTGCAGGTCGCCGCGCAGCGCGCCGAGGAACTGGGCGGCGACCAGCGCGCAGTCGCAATCGCCGATCAGGCCATGGGCGCGTGCCTGCTCGAGATAAGCGCGCACGCTGGCGAGCGTACGTCCCGGCGCGCTGTCGTAGAAAATCGTTCCCAGTTCGGGAAACCGCGGCAGTTCGGCCGCCACCATGCGCAGCAGCGTCAGGTTCTGTGCCGACAGGATCGCCTGCAGAAAGGCATGACCGATCGTCGACAGGGCCTGCGCGAGCGGCAGGCCGGTCACGTCCTGCGGCAGGGCCATGCGCTCGTGCACGCGCCGGCATTCCCGCTGGGTGGTGGCTGCAAACAGGGCCTGCTTGCTCGCGTAATGGGCATAGACCGTGGCCTTCGACACCCCGGCGCGGGCGGCGATGGCATCCATGCTGGTGGCGCCGAAACCGTGCTCGATGAACAACGCACGGGCGGCGTCGAGCACGAGCACGGACTTGGCCGGCGTTTCGGCTTCTGTGTTGTCGCGCTCACTCATCTTCGACTCCCGTTGGATGCGAACCGGCCTGCGCCGGCGGCTTGCGTGTATTTGACAGTTATTGTCAGGTGCATCTAAATTACCCGAACTGAACTGAACCGTACAGTTCAGCCGTTTCACCCGCCGGCCACCTGCCATGCCCGCCACGATCATGCCTTCGGGCCACTCGCGTATTGCCGTCGCGCCCGTGCGGCGCCGCGCCTGCATGGGCGCATTCGTTATCGCCCTGCTTGCCGGCTGCGCCGCAGGGCCCGACTACGAGCGCCCCGCCGCGGCGCCCGACGACGCCTACGACATACCGCAGGCCACGGCAGGCCACGATGCCCCCGCGGCGCTCACCCGTCAGATGTTCGATCGTGCCGGCGCGGTACGGGCGGACTGGTATCGCGTATTCGGCTCGGACAAGCTGGACGACCTGATCGAGCGGGCGCTCTCCGACAGCCCGACGCTCGCGGCCGGACGCGCACGGCTCAATGCAGCACGCGAGGCCGTGAACGCCAGTCAGGGGGCGCTGTTCCCGCAAATCGGCGCGTCGGCGGGCGTGTCGCGTCAACGCGCCAGCGGCATCGAACTGGGCATCGACGACCCGATGTTCATCAACGTCTTCAACCTGTACAGCGGCCGGATCAGTGCCAGCTACGATCTCGACGTATTCGGCAAGAACCGACGCCGTATCGAGCGCAGCGAAGCGCAACTCGATTTCGCGCGCTGCCAGGTGCTCGACACCTACGTGACGCTGGTGAACAACCTCGTCGCCACGGCCGTGGCCGAGGCCGGTCTCAATGCCGCGATCGACACCACCCGGCAGATCATCGACAGCCAGCAGCGCACGCTCGACATCGTCGAAGAGCAGGTGCGCTACGGCGCGGCCATCGATGCCGACGCCTCCCAGATTCGTACGCGTTTGGCGCGCACGCGCGCCTCGCTCGAGCCGCTGCGCAAGCAGCGCGCGATCGCGGTCAACCGCATGGCCACGCTCGTGGGCGCCGCGCCCGGCGACTTCGACGATCCACAGTTCGTCATGGATGAACTCACGCTGCCCGACACGCTGCCGGTGAGCGTGCCGAGCGCGCTGGTGCGCCAGCGACCGGACATCCTCGCCGCCGAAGCGCTGGTACATGCCGCCAGTGCACAGATCGGCATCGCCAGTGCCAATCTGCTGCCGGATTTCTCGATCACCGGTTCCTACAGCCGCGAAGGCCTCGCCCTGGGCGATCTGACCGATCCGATGAATGCGCTCTGGCAACTGGGTGCTTCGGTGAGCGCGCCGCTGTTTGCCGGCGGGCGGCTGCGCGCACAGAAACGCGCCGCCCAGCAGCAGTACGTCGCGGCCCTGGCCGACTACCGGGCGACCGCGCTGGCCGCCTTCGGCGAGGTTTCCAACAGTCTGCGCTCGATCGAATCCGACGCCCGCGCGCTGCGCGACCAGCAGGATGCCGCCGAGCAGGCGCGCCGTAATCTCGAAACCGTGCGTGCCCGCGTGAACAACGGCGCCGCCAGCCATATCTCGCTCTACACCGCCGAGGCGCAGTACCAGCAGACGCTGCTCGACGTTGCAAGCGCGCGTGTTACCCGCTACAGCGACAGCGCCGATCTCTTCCGCGCCCTCGGCGGCGGCTGGTGGAACGCCGACACGTCGCCGCTCGCCACGCCGGACGACGCCACCACGGCATCCGTCGATTAAAGGAACGCCCATGGCCGATCAATCCAACACGCCCGATCCGTCCCGCCGCGAGAACCGCCCGGCCCGCACGGGCAACCCGCGACGCAAGTGGTACCTGCTCGGTCTGGCCGCCGTGTTCCTTCTCATCGGCGCGGCCTACGGCGCGTATTACCTACTCGTTGCACAATTCTATGCCGAGACGGACGACGCCTATGTCCACGGCAACCGCATCATGCTCACGCCGCAACGTGGCGGCACCGTCACCGCGATCCATGCTGACGACACCGACCGCGTGAACGCCGGCGATACGGTCGTCGAGCTCGACGACACCGATGTCGACAACGCGCTGGAAAACGCCAGTGCCGGCCTCGCACGGGCCGCGCGTCATGTCCACCAGCTGTTCGCCCAGGCCGACGCCCAGCGCGCCACCGTGGCCATGTACAGCACCCAGCTGGAGCAGGCGCGCCGCGACTTCAAACGCGATCAGCGCTTGATCAAGGTCCACGGCGTGACGCAGAAGGCGTTCGAACACAGCCGCGCGACCTATCAGCAGGCACAGTCGCAGCTGGCCGCGGCCCGGCATCGCCTGACCGAACTCGAGGCCCAAACCGAGGGCACCACCCTGCGCGGCCACCCTGAAGTGCGCCAGGCAGCGGCGACCCTGCGCGCCGCCTGGCTCGACGTTCGCCGCAGCCGTGTGCCCGCGCCGGTATCCGGTTATGTCGCGCAGCGCGACGTGCAGCTCGGCCAGCGCGTCGACCCGAGCAAGCCGATGCTGGCGATCGTGCCCATCGACCAGGTCTGGGTGAACGCCAATTTCAAGGAGACCCAGCTCGCGGCCATGCGCATCGGCCAGCCCGCCGACGTGTATTCGGATTTCTACGGCGACGAAACCCACTACCACGGCCACGTCGCCGGCATCAGCCCCGGTACCGGCGCGGCCTTCGAGCTGCTGCCGCCGCAGAACGCCTCGGGCAACTGGATCAAGATCGTGCGCCGCGTGCCCGTCCGCATCGTCATCGACGAGGACGATCTCTCGGGTCATCCGCTGCGTATCGGCCTGTCCATGCATGTCAGCGTCGATCTGCACGACACCAGCGGCAAACCGCTGGCCGAACACGCCCCCGAATCCACGCGCATGCGCACCGATGTCTATCGCCAGCGTGACGACGGTGCCGCACAGCTGATCGGTCGCATCATCGCGGTCAACGACGGCGACCCCGCCACGACGGCCGCCGCACCCGCGAACACCATCGGCCGGCTTTCGCCGCAGTCATGAGCACCACCGCCGACGACAGCGCCCCGGCGCCGCTGCCGCCGGGCGCGCTGGTACTCGTCACCCTGAGTCTGGCGCTGGCGGTGTTCATGAACGTGCTGGATGTGTCGATCGCCAACGTGTCGATTCCGACCATTGCCGGCAACCTCGGCGTGTCCACCAGCAACGGGACGTGGGTGATCACGTCGTTCGCGGTGGCCAACGCGATTGCGGTACCGGTCTCCGGCTGGCTGGCCAAGCGCGTGGGCGAAGTGAAGCTGTTCGTGTGGTGCACGGTACTGTTCACCCTGTTCTCGTTCTTGTGCGGCATTTCCGGATCGTTCGTGATGTTGCTGGTTATGCGCGCGGCGCAGGGAGTGGTCGCCGGGCCCATGATCCCGCTGTCCCAGAGCCTGCTACTGGCCAACTATCCGCCGGAAAAGCGCGGCTTCGCCAACGGTATCTGGGGGATGACCGCCGTGGTCGGGCCGGTGGCCGGGCCCATTCTCGGCGGCTGGATCACCGACAACGTGAGCTGGTCGTGGATCTTCTATATCAACGTGCCGGTGGGGATATTCGCCGCGGCCGGCACCTGGTTCATCCTGCGCAACCGCGAAACCGAAACTCAGAAGCTGCCGATCGACCTCGTGGGCCTGGCGCTTCTGATCGTCGGTGTCGGTGCGCTGCAGATCATGCTCGACAAGGGCAACGACGAGGCCTGGTTCCAGTCGCCGTTCATCGTCACGCTCGCGATCACGGCAACCGTGTTCCTGGCCTTCTTCGTGGTCTGGGAGCTGACCGACGACAACCCCGTGGTCGACCTCAAACTGTTCGGCCGGCGTAATTTCACCATCGCCACACTGTGCGTGACGCTCGGCTTCATGACCTATTTCGCGGGCGTGGTGCTGCTGCCGCTCTGGCTGCAGAACGAGCAGGGCTACACGCCGACCTGGGCCGGTATCACCACCGCCTCGCTGGGCCTGATGGGCGCCATTTTCTCGCCCATCGTCGGCCGGTTGACCGACAAGATCGATATCCGGGTGATCGTCACCTTCGGCATGCTGCTGTTCGCGGGGCTGTCGTTCGTCAAGGCCGACGCCAACACGCAGATCAGTTTCGAACAGCTGTTTCTCACCCGCCTGCCGTGGGGCATCGGGCTGGCCTGTTTCTTCATCCCGCTGATCACGCTGTCGCTGACCGGCCTGCCGAGCAGCAAGGTGGCCAGCGCCTCCGGGCTGTTCAACTTCATGCGCCTGATCGCCCTGAGTTTCGGCACCTCGCTTTCGGTGACGATGTGGGATCGACGGCAGGCCTACCACGATCATGTGCTGAGTGCGCACACGTCGATGTCCGACCCGCTGACACAGCAATGGCTCGCGCAGGCACAGGCCCAGGGCCTGACCGAACATCAGGCCTACGGCGCGTTGGCACGCACGATTTCGGAGCAGTCGTTCATGCTCGGCCTGAACGAGATGTATTTCCTCGCCGGCTGCGTGTTTCTGTCGCTTACCGTCCTGGTCTGGCTTTCGCGCCCGCGGGGCTGATCCCCCGCCGCCCGGTCGCGCCACCGGCAACCGCTGCGCTGTCACTCGCGCTGGATTTGCGCATCCACACCGCCCGCTTTACCGGCGACACGCATTGGCGCAGCACAACACACAATTCAGGCGATGCCGCACAAGTATCGCGCTAGCGCTTGTCGCGTCTGCAAAACTCTGGCCGCGCCGATGTCGCCCGCTCGGGAGCGACACGAATCGCGATCGGGCTCAAGCTTCACGCCGATCTGTTCGATGTTACTGTATAACCCGCAGTTCGCTGCGGCAGAACACGACGCCACGGTTGGGGACCGGGGCAGACGATCATGCGACTGTTACGAAACTTTTACCGCTGGCCGCCGTCGAAGGCGACTGTTGGGCAAAAGCTTTCGCTGCAAGAGCGCGAGGAACCGAGGGCAATAGATGCGTTGGTTGGATTTTTTGCGTGCCGGCTCGCACGGCGCGCTGGGAATAGGTTTGTTCGTTTGTCTGGGCGGCGCCCATGCAAACCCGTTCTCGCACGGTGCGAGCGCGAACCTGCACACCAGCGGCTTCAACAGGGCCGCCGTACTCGGCACCCACGAGTCCCGCCCCCTGCTCGCGGCCCAGCTCGCGCCGGACGAGCGCCAGGCACTGCTTGCCAAGAGCGCGCCGGAAATCACGCCCTGGCGCCAGATCACCGTCGAACCCGGGGATTCCCTGTCCAAGATCTTCTCGCGAGCCGGCCTGCCCGCGCGCGAATGGGTCGATCTGCTGGCACTCGGCGAGACCGTGAAACCGCTGGAGAGACTGCGCCCGGGCGATACGCTCGAGCTGCGCAAGACGACCGGCGGACGGCTCGCGGAATTGCGCTTCAAGCTCAACGCGGTCGATACGCTGTCCGTCAGCCGCACCGGGCTCGGCAGCGACACGGCCACGCCCGGCGTCCTCGAGGCCGAGATCGTGCATCTCGATACCCATACCCGGCGCCTGAGTGCGCGCGGCGTGGTCGACGGCTCGCTGGCGCAATCGTTGTCGAGTGCGGGCGTGCCCCCGAACATCGCCACCCAGCTGGCGCATATCTACCGCTATCGCACGAACCTGTCTCGCCACATGCATCCCGGCGACACCTTCAGCGTGGTTTATGACGCCGAGTATGCCGACGGCAAGCGCGTGGCGGCCGGGCCGGTGATCGCGGCGAGCATCACCACCGGCGGGCAGAACCTCAAGGCATTCCGCGCGGTCAACGACGACGGCGAAGCCCGCTACTACGACGCCGCGGGCAAACCCTATGAACCGTCGTTGTCGCGTCATCCAGTGAAGTACAAGCGCGTGAGTTCGCCGTTCAACCCGAACCGCCTGCATCCCATATTGCGGGTGCGACGCCCGCACTGGGGCGTGGACTTCGCCGCATCACGCGGTACGCCGATTCACGCAGCCGGAGACGGCGTGGTGACGTTCGTCGGCCGCAAGCACGGCTACGGGCGCATCGTGCAGCTGCGTCACTTCGACGGCTACACCACGCGCTACGGGCATATGTACCAGTTCGTCGACGATCTCGAGAAAGGCGACCGGGTGCGCAAGGGCGACGTGATCGGCTATGTGGGCGCCACGGGCGAAACCACTGGCCCGCATCTGCACTACGAGGTGCGGCGCAACGGCACGGCCCACAATCCCCTGACCATGCGGCTGCCCGACGGCCATTCCCTGGCGCAGGACCGGCTTGCCGCGTTCACCAACCGTATCCAGCCGCTGATCGCCAAGCTCGACAACGTGCCGGATATGCCGAATACCCTGATCGCGTCGAGTACAAGCGTGGACGCGCGACACGGCTGCACCCGCGCCAGCAGCGTGAACGCAGCGTTCGCGCTCGCGCCCGAAAACACGCGCAAGCGCCATTCACTGGCCGAGCTGTTCTGCGTTGCGTCCACGGATACCAACGCCTGACCGGCGCCGCGCTAGCCAACGCACGCTCATTAAAAAAAGCCGGGTGGCGCACCACCCGGCTTTTTTTGTTCCCGGCCCGCTGTGCATCAGCGAGGCCTGCAATCGCACGCGCTCATTAATGATGCCGGTGATGCTTGCCGTGGTGTTTGTGGTGCTTGCGATAGTGCTTGCCGTGACGGCGGCCGCGGTCGTAATGCCGATCGTGGCCCCGGTCGTTGTATTCGTTGGCGAGTACGGCGCCGCCCGCGCCGCCCAGACCGCCGCCGACGACCGCCCCGGTCGAACCGTAGAGCGCCTGGCCGACCGCCGCGCCGGCCGCCCCGCCCAGGCCCCCGCCGATCGCCGAATTGAGCGTGTCGCCCGCCATGCCGGCCGTGCTTGCGAACGACAGTGCGGTACCGGTGGCGAGTATGGCGATGGTCTTCTTCATGTGCTGCTCCTGACAGGGTCGTTGTTACGGGCTCAATCTAGCGATCGGGCGTGAACTACCGCTGAACCGACAAAAAGGCCGCGCCGGTTTCCCGACGCGGCCCGTGCCAGCCAAACCGCAAACGTCGTCAGCCGCTGGAGCGCGATCGCTTGCCTTCGTCGTCGGCGTCTTCGTAGTCGTCGTCGTCCCAGACATCGTTGAGAATGTCCCGGGCCTCGAACGCGTCGGCGCCAACGGGCATGGATTCATGCTTCTCGTAGAGATCCATGAGCATGCGACGTCTGTCGTCACGCAATTCGCGCGTCAGCACGAAGACCATGAAGTACAGGATGACCAGAAACGGCAACGCCGCCAGCAGCGACCCGGTCTGCAGGCCCTTGAGACCGCCGGCCACGATCAGCGTGAGACAGATCGCCGAGATCATCAGCCCCCAGGACAGGCGCTTGTAGAGCGGCGGCTCGAGCGACCCTTCGTCGGTCATCTGGGCCACGATATAGGAGGCCGAGTCTGCCGAGGTCACCAGGAACACGAAGATCAGGCACATCGCCAGGATCGAGAGCACGTTGGTGAACGGCATCATCTCGAAGAAGGTGAACAGCGCGGACGTGATGTTTTCGTCCACGGCGCTGGTCAGCGTGCCGGCGGCATCGCCAAACAGCTCCATATGCAGCGCGGCGCCGCCGAATACACCGATGAAGCCGCAGGCCAGCAACGGCGGCACGATCAGCACGCCCATGACGTATTCGCGAATGGTGCGCCCTTTCGAGATACGCGCCACGAAGGTACCCACGAACGGCGACCAGGCGATCACCCACGCCCAGTAGAACACCGTCCAGGTCGATATCCAGTCTTCGCCGGTATCCTCGAACGGATCCATGCGCAGACTCATGGTGATGAAGTTGGAGATATAGTCGCCGACGCCGACCACGATGGTATTGAGAATAAAAAGCGTCGGGCCGGTAAACAGCACCCAGCCCATTAACCCGAGACACAGGGCCAGGTTGATATTCGATAACCACTGGATGCCCTTATCCAGCCCCGAATAGCTGGACACCGTATAACAGGCACACATCACACCCAGAATAATGAACTTCCAGAGCGTGGTATCCGGCACGCCGAACATCTGGTTGAGCCCGCCGTTGATCTGCAGTACGCCCAGCCCCAGCGAGGTCGCCACACCCATGACCGTGGCGACGACCGCGAAGATGTTGAGCGCATCGCTGGTGGGCTGACGTGCGCTGCTGGGCAGCTTGTCGGTCATGGGTTCCATGACCGTCGAAACCAGCCCCGACTTCTTCTTGCGAAACTGAAAGTAGGCAATGATCAGGCCCACGATCGAAAAGCCGGCCCACTGGCTGATGCCCCAGTGAAAGAAGCTGTACTGGATCGCATAGCGCGCCGACTCGGGGGTGGAGCCCGGCATGTCGTCATACGGCGGATTCAGATAATGCAGGATCGGCTCGGCCAGGCCATAGAACACGAGGCCAACGCCAAAGCCGGCCGCCAGCAACATGCTGACCCAGGAGAAAAAACTGTACTCGGGTTCGCTATAGGGTTCGCCGAGGCGGATCTTGCCGTAACGGCTGAACGCCAGCCCCACCAGAAAGATCACGAACCCGAACACCGAAATCAGATACAGCCAACCGAACACATGGGAGACGGAGTCCAGGGCACTGTTGGCAAACCGGCCGAAGGCCTCGGGAAATGCAGCACCGACGATCACCAGAGCGATGATCACGAGTGCGGAGCCGGTATAGACGCGTTGGCTGCGCGTTAGCAAATTACTCAAGGAACCCCCGGTATTTGAATTGACGCACCCTGGAGCAAACGCGAGCTCAACGGGGCGAGAGAGGATGGCCGACGACATACGCCTGCCGTATGCAACATTACTAGCACTTAGCCCGAGTGCCCGCAAACGCTTGCCATGCCTTGCACGACCGCCGGATCGCCGCGATTCGCCGCCCCACGGCAAGCGATCAAGCCCGCCACGGCATCGGATCGCGGCGCTCGATGGGGCGACCGCCCGGGTCGTCGCCTGCCCTGTCGACACGCACCGGACGTCCACGCCGGGCACTGCCCCGCGCGTGCGCCCTTACCCGCCACAGCCGCCGCACGATATTCGGCATTACTCGCGGGTATGCGCCCACGTCGCACGGCTGGCCCGACTCTTGCAAAAGCCTTGTCGATATTCACCCATCGACATACAGGACGACGATGAAACGCCACCTCGCCGGCGCGCTAGCACTGTGCTGCACCGCGCTTTCGGGCCACGCTGCTACCGACGACTTCGCCATTCTCCAGCCGCTGGCGGAAAAACCCCAGAAAATGACGACCGGCGATTACAGCGGCAACTACTACGTGCCGTCCACAGTCGATACCGTGCGCTGGGGGTATCTGCCCAATAACAGTGCAAAGCCGGTACTGACCGTGCCGTCCGGCAGCACCGTGACCTTCGACACCGTCTCGCACGAGGGCATTCTCGAGGATCAGGGCCGCGACCCCGTGGCCTACTTCGCAACCAAGGATGTCGCCAAGGATCAGGTCCTGGCAGATGCCATCGCGATCACCGGCTCCGACATCGAGCACGACTTCTTCAACGACGGCCCGCATATCGTCACCGGCCCGGTTGCCATCGAGGGCGCCGAACCGGGCGATGTTCTCAAGGTCGAGGTCGTCAAGCTGGAGCCGCGCGTCCCTTACGGCGTGATTTCCAACCGCCACGGCAAGGGCGCCCTGCCCGGCGAGTACCCCAAGACCGAACCCCAGGACAACCCGAGCAGCGCCTACCCGGAACGCTATGCCAACGTGTCCACCTTCGCGCCGATCGAAGCGGAAGGCGATCAGTGGTACGGCGTGCTGGATGCCGGCAACGACCGCGAGATCCGGTTCCCGCTGCATCCGTTCATGGGCATCATGGGCGTTGCCCCCGACACCGCCGAGCCGGTGAATTCGGTGCCGCCGTCGCGTATCGGCGGTAATGCCGACATCAACGACCTCGGCGCGGGCAGCACGGTGTATTACCCGATCGAGGTCGACGGCGGCCTGTTCTATACCGGCGACAGCCACTTCACCCAGGGTGACGGCGAAGTCGCACTCACCGCACTGGAGGGGTCGCTGCGCGCCACCCTCAAGCTCACCCTGCTCAAGAGCGGCCAGGCGGAGCTGCCGGGCAAGCAGGTCGACAAACTCCTCGGCGAGACGAACGACTACTGGATCACGGTCGGTCTCGACGAGGATCTGGACCTGGCAATGAAGGACGCGGTACGCGAGTCCATCCGTTTCCTGCATGCGCAGTACGGTATCGACGAAGCGCTTGCGCTGGCCTATCTGAGTGCCGCGACCGACTTCGAAGTATCGCAGGTGGTCGACAAGACCAAGGGCATTCATGCGTTGATACGAAAGGCCGATTTCGAGGATCTCGAAGCCGCCGACTAGCACGGCCCTGCCGGCCGCGGTGTCATGCCGCGGCCGGATTCCGCCGATTCATTCAGGCTGGATTCGACAAATGCCCTAGGATGTCGGTCTGACATTCACGAATCGAATCGCCATGGATCTCATCCGCATCCTGCTCTCCATCCTCCTGCCGCCGCTGGGCGTGTTTTTGCAGGTGGGCATCGGCCTGCATTTCTGGATCAACATCCTGCTCACCCTGCTCGGCTATATCCCGGGTATTGTTCACGCGGTCTATATCATTGCCAGGCGATGAGCCGCGGGCTGTAAAACACGTCATTCGTGCCCATCGTATGGGCAGTAACGACGCGCAACTCGGCAGCCAAGGCATATGAAGGCAGACCTTTCCGTACTCGATCTGGTACCGGTGCCCAGCGGCACGGACGCATCCCAGGCCGTGCGTGCGAGCATCGACCTCGCGCGCACAGCCGAGCATTGCGGTTACAAGCGCTACTGGATTTCCGAGCACCACAGCATGCCGAGCATCGCCAGTTCCGCACCCGAGGTGCTGCTGTCGCGCGCCGCGGCCCTTACCGAACGCATTCGCGTCGGCTCGGGCGGCATCATGCTGCCGAATCACGTGCCCTTGCGCGTCGCCGAAATCTTCCAGACGCTGGAAGCGCTCTACCCGGAGCGCATCGACCTCGGGCTCGGTCGGGCGCCGGGCTCCGACGCACGCGCCAGCCGCGCGTTGCGTGCGGCTTCCGGCGAACAGTTCGCCGATCTGCTCAACGAAATGCTGGCGCTGTCGCGCGGCACGTTGCGGCGCGGCCATCCGTATCACGGTGTCACGGTAAGCCCCAGCGACGTGGCCCTGCCGCCGATATGGATACTCGGGTCGAGCGGCGCCAGCGCGCATGTCGCCGGCGCGGCCGGCATGGGCTACAGCTTCGCTAGCCATTTCAGCCCGGTACCGGCCGAACCCGCGCTGCGGCGCTATCGCGGCGCGTTTTCACCCTCGCCGGCATTCCCCGAGCCGCACGCCATCCTCGGCGTATCGGTGATCTGCGCGCCGACCGACGACGAAGCGGAATATCTCGCCTCGACGGTGGACCTGATGTGGCTGAGGCTGCGCAAGGGCGAATTCTCGCCGCTGCCTTCGCCAGAAGAGGCACTCGCCTACGAATACACCGACATGGAACGCAGCGCGATTCTGGAAAACCGCGACCGCCACGTCATCGGCAGCCCGGAAACCGTTCGCGATCAGCTTCATGCGCTTTTCGCCGACGGCGAACCCGACGAAATAATGATCGTGTCGAACATCCACGATCCAGCGAAGCGACTGCAAAGTTACGAACTCGTCGCGCAGGCCATGAGGTAATGACGGTGTCCCGGCGCCAGACTATTGAATATTCGCCAACCCGGTCGCGAGTTTAGGGATTTAAATCCCGAATTGCATTTTCGGTTCGCGCTCAATACCTAAAAGCGTCACAATGCCATTCAGCACATTTGACCGGACCCGACCGTATGGGCGTCTCCCCAGAACGTGAAACCGAAAGCCTGCCGGTACTGCACGAGCAATTGTGCTTTTCGCTTTACACGGCAACACACCGAATCATTCGCGCCTATCGGCCACTGCTCGAACCACTGGGGCTGACCTATGTGCAGTATCTCGTGATGCTTGTGCTCTGGGAGTCTGCGCCGCGCTCCGTGGGCGAGCTGGGCCAGCAGCTGCACCTCGACAGCGGCACGTTGACGCCCCTGCTCAAGCGCATGGAAAAATCCGGCCTGGTACTGCGCGAACGCGACAGCGAGGACGAACGTCGCGTGCTGATCTCGTTGACCGACGAGGGTCGTAACCTGCGCACCAAGGCCAACGAAGTTTCGGATTCCATGCTCTGCCAGATCGAGCTTACGCGACCCGACGCCGTGGAACTGCGCCAGCGGATCATGGAGCTCGCCAATACACTCAGCTGAGCCCGCCTCTAGACGCAGTCAGTGCCGCGTGCGCGCGCTCGGTGAATGTACCCATAGTGCCGCAATACCGAATTACGCAGACTTTCGCGCCTTTCTAGTGGAGCAACCGAACCGCTATGTGGCAGTGGATTAACCAGAACGCGCAGGCGCTATCGTTTTTCGCCAGTCTCGGCACGCTTGCCGTCTGGCTGTTCTACGCGCACCTGCTGTTTTCCGGATTCAAACGACAACGCAAGGCCCGCATCCTGGTCAATCAGGGCTGGGGCCAGCAGGTCGACTCCGTGTGCCTGGTCAGCAACATGAGCCAGGAGCCGATCTACATACACAGCCTGCTGATGACGATTCGCACGCAGAGTGGCGAGTACACGGAATCGATCACCGATTTCGACACCGCCCAACCCAGCGGCAGCGAGGATCATCCGCAGGAAGTCACCCGCCAGGGGCCGCTACGCGCGGGTGAGCAGATCAACCTGGGCACCTTTCGTTCGCTGATCCGGCAAACCGGCAAGCGCCACAAGAATCTCGACCACGACGACAAGAAGCCGATCCGCTCACTCGAGGTCGAGAACTTCAAGATCACCGCGATCGCCAGTTACGGCCCGGAAGGCGGCGTGGTCGGCGCACAGCGCAAATTCATCGTTCGCGGCGACAACAACGAGTTAATGCGCCCGGTAGCCACGACCACCAAGCGCATGGCCAAACGCCGCGCACGCCATCATCTGCAGCGCTGGCTCGAGAACCAGCTGTAGAAGCCCAGGCCCGGCCGCGGTCCTGCGGCCGAGCGAGTGCAGTTGCCTCAGCAGCGCCCTTTCTTGGCCTGCCCCGGCGGGCAATGGCCACCACCGTGATAGTCGTGCCGGCCGTGATGATCGTGATCGTCATCGTCGGCGGTGATGGCGGCGCCGCCCGCAGCGCCGGCGGCGCCACCCATTACGGCACCGGTACGCCCACCGACTTCATTGCCGATGGCGGCACCGGCCGCGCCGCCGAGACCACCGCCGACGGCCGCGTCGACCGTGTCGTCGTCCAGAGCCATCGCCGGCATGCTCATGCTCAGCGCCAGCGCGCCGGCCATGCAGATGTGTCCGAGTGTGCGATTTTTCATTGTTTCTCTCCCGTCGATCCTGCGCAGACACAGTCGCTACGCACGAGTTCGTGAATGAATTGGAGCGCAGGAGCGCTTAATCGCGCGTGAATAATCGCAGCCACCCGGCCGCGGCTCGACCATAAAAAAGCCCGCCCGACAAACCGTCGAGCGGGCTTGGCACCGAGCAAGCGTGGGCGAACGCTAGCCGAAGGCCTGGATTCCCGTCTGCGCCCGTCCGAGGATCAGCGCGTGCACGTCGTGGGTCCCTTCGTAGGTGTTCACGGCTTCCAGGTTCATCACGTGGCGGATCACGTGGTACTCGTCGGAAATGCCGTTGCCGCCGTGCATGTCACGCGCCTGGCGAGCGATATCCAGCGCCTTGCCGCAGTTATTGCGTTTCATCAGCGACACCATTTCAGGCGCCCAGTTGCCCTCGTCCATGAGACGGCCAAGGCGCAGGCTGCCCTGCAGGCCGAGGGTGATCTCGGTCTGCATGTCGGCAAGCTTTTTCTGGATCAGCTGGGTCGCGGCGAGCGGACGCTTGAACTGCTTGCGTTCGAGCGTGTACTCACGGGCTGCCTGCCAGCAGAACTCCGCAGCGCCCATGGCGCCCCAGGAAATGCCGTAGCGCGCCTTGTTGAGACAGGAGAACGGTCCCTTGAGGCCTTCCACGTCCAGGCGGTTCTCTTCGGGCACGAAGCAGTCGTCGAGCATGATCTGGCCGGTGGCCGATGCACGCAGCGAGAACTTGCCTTCGAGCTTTGGCGTGTCCATACCGCCGAAATCGCGTTCGACCACGAAGCCGTTGATCTTGCCGTCCAGGTTGGCCCAGACCACGGCCACATCGGCGATCGGCGAGTTGGTGATCCAGGTCTTGGCGCCGTTGAGCACGTAGCCGCCGTCGACCTTCTTGGCCTTGGTGCTCATCGAACCCGGATCGGAACCGTGGTCCGGCTCGGTGAGGCCGAAACAGCCGACCCATTCACCGCTGGCGAGCTTGGGCAGGTACTTCTTGCGCACTGCTTCGCTGCCGAAGGTGTAGATCGGGAACATGACCAGCGAGGACTGTACGCTCATCGCCGAGCGGTAGCCCGAATCCACCGACTCGACCTCGCGCGCCAGCAGACCGTAGCAGACATGGTTGAGTCCGGCGCCGCCGTATTCTTCCGGAATCGTCGCGCCGAGCATGCCCAGCTCGCCGAGCTCGGTCATGATCTCGCGATGAAAGATCTCGTGGCGATTGGCCTCGAGCACGCGCGGCATGAGGCTGTTCTGGCAGTAGTCGTGACCCGCATCGCGAATCATGCGTTCGTCTTCGGTGAGCTGTCCGTCCAGGTTCAGCGCATCCGACCAGGAGAAGTCGATCATTCCGGTGTCCTCTCGATAAGCATGGCCACGCCCTGCCCGATGCCGATGCACAGGCTGATCAGCGCGTAGCGTCCATTGATACGTTCCAGCTGACGCAGGCCGGTCAGTGCCAGCCGCGCACCCGAGGCGCCCAGCGGGTGACCGACCGCGATCGCGCCGCCGTTCGGGTTGAGACGCGCATCGTCGCCCTTGAGGCCGAGTTCGTGACAGCAGCCCAGCACCTGGGCCGCGAACGCCTCGTTGATCTCGATCACGTCCATGTCATCCAGCGTCAGCCCGGCGCGATCGAGCACCTTCCGACAGGCGCCGACCGGACCCAGGCCCATCACCCGCGGCGGCACGCCCATCACGCCGCCAGCCAGGATACGCGCTCGTGGCGCGACCCCGGCGGCGTCGCCGGCCTTTTTCGAACCGATGATCAGCGCGCCGGCGCCGTCGTTCACGCCCGACGCGTTGCCCGCAGTGATGATGCCGTTACGCACGATCGGCGGCAGTTGAGCGAGCTTGTCGACGGTGGTGGTCGGGCGCGGATGTTCGTCGGCATCCACCGACACCGGCGGTTGCTTGCGGCCCTGCGGCACCTCGATCGGCGTGATCTCGTCGTCGAAGAAACCGTCGGCCCGCGCGGCCTCGTAGCGCGCCTGCGACTGGGCAGCATAGACATCGGCGGCCTCGCGGCTGATGCCGAAATCCTCAGCCACGTTCTGGGCGGTCTCGGGCATGGCGTCGGCACCATACTGCTCGAGTACCTTCGGGTTGGGAAAACGCGCGCCGATGGTCGAATCGAACACCGAAACATTGCGCGAATACGCCTTGTCGGCCTTGGCCATCACGAAAGGCGCGCGGCTCATGGATTCGACACCGCCGGCGATTACCAGCGCGCCCTCGTCTACGGTGACCGCGCGCGCCGCGTCGACGGTCGCGGCCAGGCCGCTGCCGCACAGACGATTGACGGTCTGCCCCGCCACCGAGACCGGCAGCCCGGCCAACAGGCCGGCGTGGCGCGCGACATTGCGCGCATCCTCGCCCGCCTGGTTGGTACAGCCGGCGATCACATCCTCGTAATCGGCGGCGTCGAACGCGTTGCGCTCGATCAGCGTGCGGATGACTGCGGCGAGCATGTCATCGGGACGTACCGGCGCAAGCACGCCGCCATGACGGCCAAAAGCGGTCCGCAGGCCGTCGTAGATATAGGCATCCAGCATGAAATCTCCATCGGGGTCGCAGCATTCGGGGTCACGCCCGATCCGATCGCGCGCGGCAACGCTGTCATTTGGACTGCGCCGCACCGCCTGCCGTTCCGATCCGCACCTCGAGTTTCGTCTGCCGGCTGGGCGTTATCCCCGCACTCGCGCAGCAAACGAAATACTGTTTTAAAAATCTGCGGGCAAGAATAGGCGGTGACCCGGGCCAACGCAACCACAGTACGTTCCTTGCCTGGCGCGGGTCGCGCATGCCGCAATGCAGCATCATGCCCGTGTTTTATCGGCCTTCGATCTTAAGTTAGCCGGGTCGCAGCAAACACGCGGCGGTGCCTGCGCGACGCGCCCGGCATGAATTGACCCGAACCCGGCCAGGGTCTAATTTGCTTGCACAACGAAATTGAATTCCACAGATAACCAATCGTTCGCCCCAAGGAGGAGTAGCCATGGCGACTGCCGCAACCGATCGTTCCGACACGATGTCCGAAGCCGAGTGGGAGGTCCGCAAGGATCTAGCCGCGGCTTATCGCCTCGTCTCTCTCTATGGCTGGGATGACCTGGTGTTCACTCATTTGTCCGCGCGCGTGCCCGGACCGGAACACCATTTTCTGATCAACCCCTACGGTTGGCTGTTCGACGAAATCACCGCCTCTTCGCTGGTCAAGGTCGACGAGGACGGCCAGATCGTCGACCCGGGCGCGACCAACCGCGTCAATCCCGCCGGCTTCACCATTCACAGCGCCGTGCACATGGCCCGCGAGGAAGCCGGCGCGGTATTGCATCTGCATGCGGCCGACGGCGTTGCCGTGAGCGCACACCCCGACGGCCTGCTGCCGTTGAGCCAGACCGCGATGCTGTGTATTCCGCATATCACTTTTCATGAATACGAGGGCGTGGCGCTCAACCTCGACGAGCGCGAGCGTCTGGTCGCCGATCTCGGCGATCACGACATCATGCTGCTGCGCAACCACGGCACGCTCACCGTGGGCAAGAACGTCGGCGAAGCCTTCATCTACATGTATTTCTTGATGAAGGCCTGTCAGATTCAGGTGCGTACCCTGGCCATGGGCGCCGGTCATGTGCCGTCTCAGCAGGCACTGGATACCACGGCCGATCAGGCCCAGAGCCTGGGCGCAGCTCACAAGCTGGCCTGGCCGGCCCTCATCCGCAAGCTCGAGCGCATGGGTAGCGACTACGCGACCTGATTGCTCGGCACCACGGTGTGTGGGACAGCGCACGCCCCGGTTCGGCGACGAATCGGGGCTTTTTTCGCTCGCCAGGAAATGGCAGCAAAACAGTTGACGCGATGAAGCCAAACGGTGCCGGTCCGTAGTCGTTAATGGCCCCTTTTAATAAGCGAGCTCCGCTCACGAGGTTGTCGGACCTTTTGTTTCGCACTGCTGTGCGACTGACTTTCTTTTGCTTGTCCAAAAGAAAGTAAGCAAAGAAAAAGACACCCGGGCACAGCGCCGGCGCTTCGCGCCGGTTCACTCCGACACGCAGCGGCGACGGGATGCGTACAGAACTCGCGTCGCTTTAGCGACGCTCAAACAGGCTGGCCGCACCGGCGCATGCGCCGGACACCCGTCGCCACTCCGTGTCTCCGTCGCCGTGCAACGGGCCCTAATACAAACGCCAGGCCACAGCGAGAATCACCTAAGTCGGCAAGCCCATTCCAGCTTGGGGCTCTGTACTCGTCGAATTAGGCGTACGCCTAATTCGGCACAAAAAGCGCGACCTTGCGCGAGCGACAGCGAGCTTGCCTGTATTGGGTCCCTTGGGCGTAGCGCCGAGCAGTGGAGGCCGCAAGCGGATAAGACAGCCGGATGTTTGAGCGCAGCGAGTTTCCGGCTGGCCCGCTTGCGGCCGGAGCCGCGCAGGGCATCGATGCGCAGCATCGACGCAAGACAGGGTGTCGTTTTGTTTGCTTACTTTCTTTTGGACAAGCAAAAGAAAGTAAGTCGCGCAGCAGCGCGAAACCCCAAGCGAAAATTCACCCCCAAAGTTGATTCAAAACTTCAAGCTCTCGAGTCTACTCAGCAAACACCCGCCGAAGACGATGACCGCATTCATCGAGACATTCGCGGGCCACGTCGAGCACCCCCGGCATATTGATGAAGCCGTGAATCATGCCCGGATAATGCAGATGCTCGGATTCGGTGCCGTGTGCCAGCAGCTTTTCGTGATAGGCGATGTCTTCGTCACGCAGCGGATCATAGCCGGCCGAAACCACCAGCGCAGGCGGCAGCCCGGACAGGTCCTTCGCCTGTAGCGGCGAGGCGTATGGGTCATCCGGATCGGCCGGCTCCCCGCTGAAGTAATGCGCCATGAACCAGTCCAGCAACGAACGCGTGAGCCGGTAACCTTCAGCCAGCTCCGCATGCGACGCATGGCTGCGGCTCTTGTCGGTGCCCGGATAGATGAGCAGCTGGTAGACGAACGCAGGCCCGCCCGCGCCTCGGGCTTTCAGGCACATGACGGTGGCCAGATTGCCGCCAGCGCTGTCGCCGCCAATCGCGATGCGGTCGGCGCGCGCACCAAGCGAGACGGCGTTTTCCGCGATCCAGTTCACCGCCGCCCAGCAGTCGTCGACCGGCTGCGGGTAGGGATGCTCGGGCGCCATGCGATAGTCGACCGATACCACGATACAGTCGCCGCCGAGCGCCAGATAACGACAGGGCACATCGTGGCTGTCACGACTGCCGATGACATAGCCCCCACCGTGGATATAGATCAGCAAGGGCAATGCCTCGTCACCCGGATCACGAGGCACGTAGACGCGCAGCGGGATCGCGCCGAGCGGCCCGGGCGCTTCGATATCGCGCACGGAAAAAACCGCCGGCGGCTGGCCGCCCACGATCGCGGCGCCTTTCTCGTACTGGCGACGTGCCTCGGCGGGCGGCAGCGTCTCCAACGGCGGCAGACCGCTCTGTTCGGCCGCTTCCAGTACACGCGCGGCCTGGGGATCGAGTGTCATGACGGATCCTGATAACGCAGGGACACGCCGCGCGTGTTTGCCTGCCGTGGATGATGCACCGCTCAGCCGAGCCGCTCGAGAAACGATTCGATCGCAGCGTTGACCGGCGCCGGATGGGTGAGATTGGCGGCATGGCCACCGCCGGGTACGACCACCAGCTCAGCGTTCGGCAGATTGTCCGTCAGCTGTTCCGCGCGTGTCATGGGGATCGCCATGTCGGCATCGCCGTGTACCACGAGAGACGGCTGATAGATGCGCGACAGCTGTTCGGTGATGTCGTCACGCGAAACCAGTGTCTGGAACGCAGCGATGAGATTGTGCGCCTGCCAGGCACGCCACTTGTCCTGCCATGCGCCCGTGCCTGACCAGCCATCGCCGAGAATGATGCCGGCGATGGTGTCCGCGATCTCGTCGGGCAGGCCGTGCGTGGCCCAGGTCTCGATCATCTGCTCGTAGCCGGGCATGTTGTCCGGGTTCTCGAGACCGGCCTGGGTGTCGAGCAGGATCAACGCGCGCACGCGCTGCGGGTGGGTCAACGCGCAACGCAGCGACAGGAACCCGCCCTGGCTCATGCCGGCCAGGATCGCCGTCTCGATACCCAGATGATCCAGGAGCGCCGCCAGATCGTTGGCCGAGTCGTAGTAGCTGAACGGCGCGGGCGGTTCATCGCCGGCGGTTTCGCCATGCGCCCGCTCGTCCCACGTGATGCAGCGATACCGATCGCTCAGCGCCGCCACCTGCGGCGCGAACATCTCGCGATCCATGAGCAGACCGTGCGAGAACACGATCACGGGGCCGTGCCCGCCGCTGTCCTCGTAATACAGTTCCTGACCGTTGACCGCAGCGACAGGCATCGCACTCTCCTCTTTTTTATCGGGTTTTATACGTCTCGGTCGAGGTTACCACCGCGCTTGTACGCCCGCTTGCAGGCTTGACTGCAGAACCGGACCTGCGGCCAGTCACGCGCCCACTTTCGCCGCCAGGAAAACGGTCGCTCGCAGTAAAGACAGGTCTTCGACGGCAGGTCCGCCTTCTTGCGCATTCGGGCCATGACAGCGTTCGTTTGTCGCCTCGCGTGTGTGCGTGCGTCGGGTGCCCGAGGCCGGGATGCCGGTCAGGACTGCGTCTGCTGCTGATAGCGCTCCTGCGCGGCCTGCATCTGATTGCGCCCGCGATCGATCAGCTGCTGGCCGGTGCGTAGTTGCGCCTCGCCTTTTTCGATACGGGCGTTGCCCCGTTCGACGCGCTCTCTGCCCTGTTTGATACGCGTTTCGCCCTCACGCCACTGATCGACCAGCCGATCGAGTTTGTCGTTGCGACGCGCCGCTTCGCGCGCCGACATGTTCGCTTCGCCGATCTGCGATAGCGACCGATAAGCCTGCCGGCTGTTCTGGACGGTGGCGTTGCCGGCAGCGATCCATGCCTCGCCTTCGCGCAGTTCCGCGCGGCCTTTTTCGAGCAGACGACGCCCCTGCTTGACCTGTTCCTCGCCGCGGGTTGCCGCCGCGCTGCCCTGCTCCCACTGTTGCGCAATGTCGACGCGTGCCTGGCCGTCGGCCATGACACGATCACCGAACGTCGGTGGCGCACTCGCGCAGCCGGCAAGCAGCGACGCCAACAGCAGCGACAGCGTGAAGATTCGGGACCGCATCGAAACTCTCCTCGACCATAGTCAGAAAATGCGTCGGCTATACGTGACGGCGCGCCGGATCCGATGCGGCGGCACCCAGTATTTTCCGCGTCAGAACAAGGCGCTATCGCCGCGCGCCGCGCTTCAGGGGTGACGCAGCACGTCTTCGCCGTGAAAACGCTGGCCGGTATCCTCGAACCCGTACCGTTCGTAGAGGCGGCGCGCGGCCTCGTTCTCCGGGGTGAGGCTGATCAGAATGGGCGCGTCCTCACGCTCGCTCTTGAGCGCGTCGATGACGGCCTGCAGCGCCGCGCCACCGAAACCCGCGCCCTGCCAGTCGATGTCGATCATGAAGCGCGGAATGTTGTAGGCGCCGGTCGCGGCGATGTATTCGGTCATCACGAACCCGATCATCTGCTCACCGGCATAGATCGCCTGCGGCGTGCAGCGCGGTTGCACATAGGCTTCCGCCAAGGAATACAGATTCGACGCAACGCGCCTGGCCTGTTCCGGCGACAGGCGCAGGTGGATGCAACGCTGCCAGTTGTCGAGCGTGACCGGTTGCAGATGGATCGGGCGCTTGTCGCTAAGGCTCATGGGGAGTCCGGCGTCTTGTCATTCCATGTCGGCGAAAGCCGAGCGGTGAAACTCGGCGATCTCGGCGACTTCCGCGACCCCGGGCTCTCGCACCCCGGCCGGTTCGCCGCCGGCCATGACCTCAAGCACCCGGCGTGTGCACTTGGCGAGCGTATCCGGGTTGTAGCCGCCTTCCAGGACCATCACCAGCCGACCGTCGCAATACTGATCGGCCAGGCGCTGGACAATACCGGTCAACGCGCTGTAACCGTCGTAGCTCATGTTCAGACACAGCTCGGTGCGATGCGCGTCCATCCCGGCGGAGACGAGGATCAACTCCGGATCGAACCATTCCACCGCGGGCACGAGGATATTCTCGAAGGCGTTGACGATCGCCAGGTCGCCGGCATCCTCGGGCAGCGGCACGTTCACCGTCGTACCCTCGCCGAGGCCTTCGCCGATTTCCTCGAGATCGCCGGTACCCGGATAGAACGGCGCCGCCCGATGGGTATCGAAGAACATCACGCTCGGGTCGGCCGCGAAGATATCCTGCGTCCCGTTGCCGTGATGCGCGTCCCAATCGATGATGAGCACGCGTTCGATATCCCAGTGGAACTGGGCGTGGGCGGCAGCCACCGCGATATTGTTGAACAAACAGAAGCCGCGAGCCCGCACGGCATTGGCGTGATGGCCCGGCGGGCGGCTGATGACGAACGCGGACCGGGCCTTTTTCTCGAACACGGCGTCCACCGCGGCGATCGCCGAGCCGGCCGCCACCTCCGCGGCATCGAGACTGCCGGCGGAAATCGCGGTGGTGTCGACGTCCAGCCAGGCCTGCTTGCCCTCGAGATCGTAGAGACTCTCCAGATACGAGCTGGTATGTACGCGATTGAGCTGCTCGCGTGTCGCCGCCTGGCCCGCCGCCATGCGCACGCCCGGCACAGGCTCCGCCTTGAGCAGATCGTTGACCGCGATGACACGCCCCGGATGCTCCGGATAGCTCCACTTCGCTTCGAGCCCGAGGCCGTCGAGAATGCCGCGGATACGCTTGTTCATGCGCCCCGGCAGGAATTCCTCTTCCGCTTCCGGCCGGTGCGACAGCACCCGCTCGTCATAGATCACCAGTACATCACGATCGCCCACCACGGCATCCGCTCCTTGGCAAACATCACGCAAGCGTAGCAGCCCGGCCCCATGCCGGGTGCAGGTCAATATTCCGCAGGGCGGGATATTTCATCCGAGCCCCTGTGCCCGCCGCTGGCTAGGCTGACTTGCTTGCCAGCACCTCGCGCATGGCCAGCGCCGCGCGCATGGTTTCCAGGCGCGGTACGGGCACCCCGTGCCGGCGCGCGATGGCGACCACGTTGCCGAGAATGGCGTCGATCTCCATCGGCCGGCCGTTGAGATAGTCGAGTGCCATGCTGTTGCGGTAGGCGGGCATCTTGCGCGTACCCGAAATGTTCTTGTCGATGGCGTCCTCGGGCATGGGGTGGCCGTCGGCGGCAGCGACCGCCATCACCTCGGCCATCATCTCGCGCGCGAGCGCTTCGCCGCCCTCGGTATCGAGCATGGTGACGGTATCCGCACCGCCGGCCAGCACCGACAACGGATTGAACGGGGTATTCCAAAGGCTCTTGCGCCAGCGTTCGGCCACCACCGACTCCGACAGCTTGATGTTGATGCCGCCGGCCTCGAACCTGGAGGCGATTTCGCGGCAGTCGTCGCTGACGCCCTCGGGCCAGGCGCCCATGGTGAGCTGGCCGAAGGCCTTGTGCTCGATCCGGCCCGGCTCGGTACGACTGACCGCGATGAACGCCAAACAGCTGATGAGCGGGTTGGACGGAAAGACGTCGGCCACCGCACGCTCGATATCGATCCCGTTCTCGATCAGCACGATACGCGTGTTGTCGCCCACCCAGGGCTTGAGCAATGCGCCGCGATCGACATCCGGCAGCACCTTCACGCAACAGATCACGTAGTCCGGCGCCTGGTCGGGGGTGTCGCCGTCGCGGTAGACCGCATCCGGCTGATAGGACAGATCGCCCAGCGGGCTGTCGATCGCGAAGCCTTTTTCGCGCACCACATCGTATTCCGAGCGCAGCACCACGCTGACATGACAGCCGGCGCGCTTGAGAATCGCACCGTAGAAACTGCCGATCGCGCCGGCACCGACCATGACCACTCGGGTGACTTCACTCATCGCATCGTCCTTTTTCTGTTGAGCCTGCGCAGGCGAGCGCTGGGCCGTGCCAACGCCCGCCGTCGTTGCAAGACGGCCGACTGCAGACTACAGCAATCCGCCATATCCCCGGCATCGCCCTGATTGCGCGCCGGGTGGTATCCATAAAAAACGGGCTGCCGGCATCTGCCGACAACCCGTTGTCCGTCGCGACCCGATCACGGGATCAGGCAGCCGCGCTTTCCTCGGTGAGCTGGTCGATCAGCCGATCGAGGTGATAGTTGCGATCACCTAGATAATGATCGATCAGCACGATCCGCTTGGCGTAATGGGAGATCGACGATTCGTCCATCATCCCCATGCCGCCGAACAGCTGGATCGCTTCCTCGGCCACGTGACGGCCGGCCTTGCCGACCATGTACTTGGCCGCAGCCAGACGCTGGCGACGCTCGGCTTCCGGCGCGTCCAGCGAGCAGGCGGCCCAGAGCGTCATGGAACGCACCTTCTCCAGCGAGATGCGCATGTCGACCATGCGATGCTGCAGCGCCTGGAAGCTGCCGATGGGCACGCCGAACTGCTTGCGTTCCTTGATGTAGTCCAGCGTCAGGTCGCAGGCCATTTCCATGGCGCCCGTGGCCTCGGCACACATCGCCACGATGCCGCGATCCAGCGCATGCTGCAGCGGCTTCGCGGCACTGCCCTCTTCGCCGACCAACGCATCCGCGCCGACCTTGACGTTATCGAGCGTGATCTCGGCCGCACGATGACCGTCGAAGGTGGTATAGCCCTCGCGGGAGACGCCATCGGCATCGCCCTCGACAATGAACGCGCTCAAGCCGCTGGCCGATGGGTTGTCGCCACTCGTACGCGCGATGACCAGCAGCCGGTCGGCGCTGTCGCCGCCGAGCACCACGGCCTTCTTGCCGTTGAGCACGTAGCCGTCGCCGTCTTTCTTCGCGGTGGTCTCGATCCAGTGCGCGTCGTAGCGCCCGGCCGGCTCGTAGCAGGCCAGCGCATAACGCTGCTCGCCGCCGATGATCGGCTCCAGCGCTTCGGCCTTGGTGTCGTCATCCAGCGCTGCGTCGAAGAAGGTACCGGCCAGCACCACGCTGGACAGATACGGCTCGACCACTAGCCCGCGGCCGAAACCCTCGGCCACCACCATCAGCTCGGCGCCGCCGCCATCGAAGCCGCCGGCGGCCTCGGAGAACGGCACGGCCAGCAGCCCGAGTTCGGCGAACTGCGACCAGACCTCCGGGGAATAGCCGGCGTCCGACTTGATGATCTTCTCGCGCTGCTCGAAACCGTACTGGTCGGCCACGACGCGATCGACCATGTCCTTGAGCATCCGCTGCTCGTCGCTATAGGAAAAATCCATTGTCTATTCCTTTTCCTGCGTACCGGACTACAGTCCGAGGATCGCCTTGGAAATGATGTTCTTCTGAATCTCGTTTGAGCCGCCGAAGATCGACAGCTTGCGCAGATTGAAGTACGTCGTCGCGGCCGAACCGCTGAACTCGGGACCGATCGCATCCTCGACCACGTCCTCGTCCGGGAACGGCAGCGCGTAGGGGCCGGCCAGCTCGCGATACAGATCGGAGATCTTCTGGCGCACTTCCGTACCCATGATTTTCAAAAACGAGCTTTCCGCGCCCGGCACGCCGCCGGCTTCCGCGGCCGAAACCACACGCAGGTTGGTCATCTCGACCGCCATGAGTTCGAGTTCCAGTTCGACCAGGCGCTCGGCGACCCGCGGGTGCTCGATCAGCGGCTTGCCCTCGGCCTTCTCGGTGCGCGCGATCTGCTTGAGATGCTCGAGCGCGGCCTTGGAGATACCCACGCCGGCGATGCCGGTACGCTCGAAGGTGAGCAGGTACTTGGCACAGGTCCAGCCCTTGTTCTCTTCACCGACGAGGTTCTCGACCGGTACCTTCACGTTGTCGAAGAACACTTCGTTGACTTCGTGCGCGCCGTCGAGGGTGATCAGCGGGCGCACGGTCACGCCGGGCGTGTTTTCCATGTCCACCAGCAGGAAGGAGATGCCTTCCTGCTTCTTGACCGTGGTGTCGGTGCGCACCAGCACGAAGATCATGTTCGCGTGCTGGCCCAGCGTGGTCCATGTCTTCTGGCCGTTGACGATGTAGTGATCGCCGTCGCGCTCGGCGCGACATTTCAGCCCGGCCAGATCCGAACCGGCGCCCGGCTCGGAATAGCCCTGGGCCCACCAGTCCTCACTCTTGAGGATGCGCGGTAGGTAGTAGTCTTTTTGTTCCTGGGTGCCGAACTTGATGATCACCGGGGCGACCATGTTCAGGCCGAACGGCAGGATACGCGGCGCGCCGGCCTCGGCCGTCTCTTCCTCGAAGATATGCTTCTGGATCGGGCTCCAGCCCGGGCCGCCGTGCTCTTCCGGCCAGTTGATCGCCAGCCAGCCTTTTTCGTAGAGCGCGCGCTGCCAGGTGATCATGTCCTCGGGCGAGACATGCTCGGAGGATTTCACCTTGTCGGAAATGCTCTTGGGCAGCTTCTCGGCGACGAAGGCACGGACCTCGTCGCGGAATGCCAGTTCGGCTTCGTTGTATTGAATATCCATTGATTACTCCGTAGTGCGCGGCGTTACAGGTCGCCGAACTTGCGACCTTCGCCGGCCAGCTTTTCGAGCAGCGCCGACGGCTGCCAGGCCGCCTCGCCGGATTCGTCGTAGAACTGTTTGACCTTGGCGTGGATGGTGTCGAGACCGACCTGGTCGGCCCAGAACATCAGGCCGCCGCGATAGACCGGGAAGCCGTAGCCGTAGATCCATACGATATCCACATCCAGCGGACGCATGGCGATGCCTTCCTCGAGGATCTTGGCGCCTTCGTTGACCATCACGTACAGGCAGCGCTCCAGGATTTCCTGATCGCTGACCTCGCGGGTCTGGATGCCTTTTTCCTTGCGATACTTCTCGATCTCGGCCATCGCCGTGTCCGACGGACGCGGGGTGCGATCGCCTTCGGCATAGTCGAACACGCCGCCGCCGGTCTTCTGGCCCCAGCGCTCCTGCTCGGCCAGGGCGTCCATCCAGTCGCGCTCGGGGGCGTTGTCCGGATCGTCCTCGCGCAGGCCTTCACGGATGCGCCAGCCCACGTCGAGCCCGGCCAGGTCGGCCATCGCGAACGGGCCCATCGGCAGGCCGAAGTCGAACAGCACTTTGTCGACCTGCGACGGCGTGGCGCCTTCGTTGACCAGCTGCACGGCCTGGGCCTGGCGCTTGTGCAGGATGCGGTTGCCCACGAAACCGTTGCATACGCCGACCAGCACGCCGACCTTGCCAATGCGCTTGGACAGGTCCATGACCGTGGCGATGACTTCGTCCGAAGTCGCTTCGCCGCGCACGTTCTCCAGCAGCTTCATCACGTTGGCCGGCGAGAAGAAGTGCATGCCGATCACGTCCTGCGGACGCTGGGTCGACTGCGCGATCTCGTTGACGTCGAGCGTGGACGTGTTGGTGGCTAGGATCGCGCCGCCCTTGCAGACCCGATCCAACTCGCCGAAGACCTGCTTCTTGACCTTCATGTTCTCGAATACGGCCTCGATCACGAGATCCACGTCCGACAGGTCGTCATAGGACAGCGTGGTGCTGATCAGCGACATGCACTTCTCGACCTGTTCGCTGGTCATGCGGCCTTTCTTGGCGGTCGCTTCGTAGTTCTTGCGGATGAGCGCCACGCCCTTGTCGAGCGCTTCCTGCTTCATTTCCAGAATCCGCACCGGAATCCCGGCGGACAGGAAGTTCATGGCGATGCCGCCACCCATGGTGCCCGCACCGATGATGCCGACCTGCTTGATCTCGCGCTTGGGCGTCTCCTTGGAGATGCCGGGCACCTTGCCCACTTCACGCTCGGCGAAGAAGACATGGCGCTGGGCCGCGGATTCCGGCGAATTGAGCAGTTCGGTGAACAGCTCGCGCTCGCGCTTCATGCCGGCGGTGAAATCCAGCTCGGTCGCGGCCTGTACGGCCTTGATGCAGTGGAACGGGGCCAGGAAGCCGCGCTTCTTGCGCGCGATGGACTGCTCGAACTCGGAAAAGACGTTGTCGCTTTCCTTCTCGACGGCCAGCTCGGAGACCTTGCGGCGCGGCGCGTCGTCGGCAATCAGCTGCTCGACGTAGGCAATCGCTTCGGCCTTGAGATCGCCGGAGACAACCTTGTCGACAACGCCCATCTTCTCGAGCTGCGCGGCCTTCATCGGCTTGCCTTCGACGATGGCCTGCATCGCCGCCTTGGCGCCGATCAGACGCGGCAGACGCTGGGTGCCGCCGGCGCCCGGCAGCAGGCCGAGATTGACTTCCGGAAGGCCCATCTTGGCCGAGTCCAGCGCCACGCGATAATCGCAGCCTAGGGTGATTTCCATGCCGCCACCGAGCGCGGTGCCGTGCACCGCGGCCACGAGCAGCTTCTCGCTGTCCTCGAGCGTCTGCACCACGTCCGGCAGACCGGGCTCCTGCGGCGGCTTGCCGAACTCGCGGATATCGGCCCCGGCCGGGAAGGTGCGGCCGCCGCCCATGATCAGCAGCGCCTTGGCGCCATCGTCGGCGATACCCTGGTCCAGCGCATCCACAATCCCCTGACGCACGGCATGGCCCAGTGCGTTGACCGGCGGATTGTCGACCGTGATGACGCCGACGTCGCCGTCGCGTTCATAGGAAACCACTTCACTCATAACCACTCCTTCTCTTTGACGGTTGCCGGCCCGACACGCTTGAAGTGCAGGCCGCTACTTGTTCGTTGTCGGCGAACCGGATCAGCCGGCCTCCGGCCACTCCTGCTCCTGCAGCGCACGCCACATCACCTTGCCGGTGGGCGAACGCGGCAGCGTCTCGCACAATTCCACCACCCGCGGCACCTTGTAGGCCGCCATGTTTTCGCGACACCAGTCGCGAATCTCGTCGGCGCTGGCCGCACCCTCGTTGTTGAGCACCACGCAGGCCTTCACGGTCTCGCCGCGGCGCGGATCCGGCGTGGAGATCACGCAGGCCTCGCGGATATCGGGGTGACGATACATCAGGCTCTCGACCTCGGCCGGCCAGACCTTGTAGCCGGATGCATTGATCATGCGCTTGACCCGATCGACGATGAAGAAATAGCCCTCGTCGTCGTAGTAGCCGATATCGCCAGTGCGAAAGAACGACTTGCCGTCGAGCTCGATGAACGCCCCCTCGGTTTCTTCCGGACGGCGCCAGTAGCCGGTGAAGATCTGCGGCCCGGCCGATACGATCTCGCCGACTTCATTCGGCCCCAGCTCGGCAAGCGACTCGGTGTCGATGATGCGCGAGTCCACATCGAATACCGGGATCCCCAGGCACTGCGGCTTGGGCCGATCGAACGGGTTGATATGCGTGCCGGCAATGGTCTCGGACAGCCCGTAGCCTTCGATATAGCGCAGGCCGGTCAGCTTGAACAGTTTCTCGGAGACCGCTTCGGGCATGGCCGCCCCGCCGCCGCCGATGTTTTCCAGGCTCGACAGATCGAACTGGTCGATCTCCGGGTCGGAGAGCATGTCGATCGCCATGGTCACGATATTGGTCCAGCGCGTGATGCGGTAGCGCTCGATGAGCTTCGCCGCCGTGCGCCGCTCCCATCGCGTCATCAGCACCACGGTGGAGCCGATGAAGATCGGCGCGTTCATGCCGTTCTGCATTCCGGTCACGTGAAAATACGGCAGCGTGGCCAGTGACTTGCCTTCCGACGTGCTGCGGCTCCAGTAGACGCTGTGCACAGCGGTCGCCATCACGCTGCGATGGGTATGCACACAACCCTTGGGCGCGCCCGTGGTGCCGGAACTGTAGGGCAGCACGCACAGATCGTCGGGGCCGGCTTCGTGCGCGCTCGGCGTGTGGCCGGCATCCAGCGCCTCACGCCACGTGACCGCCTTGTCGTTGTTCAGGGTCTGAGGTTCGGCCTGGACTTCGGCGGGCAGATCGAGGTCGGTGTTTTCGGTGACGTAATCGCCGTAGTTGGCGACGATCGCATGCGCCAGCTTGCCGTCCTCGAGCAGCGGCGCGACGGCCTCGTAACGCTCCTGACCACAGATGCAGACCGCGGCGTCGGTATCCTCGACATAGTGCTCGAGTTCGACGCTGCGGTTCATCGGGTTCACCGGCACCACGGCCGCGTCGGCCCGCAGAATGGCGTAGTAGCCGATCACGAACTGCGGCGCGTTCTGCATGAACAGCAGCACGCGATCGCCGCGTTTCACACCCTGGGCCTGCAGATAGCCGGCCAGTGCGCAGACCTGGGCATCGAGCTCGCGATAGCTCAGCGGCGTGTCGTAATAGATGATCGCGGCGCGGTCCGGATAACGGCGCGCGGCGATCTCGAGATTGGTATAGATACTGGTCTGCGGCAACGCCAGCGAATGCGGCAGGTTGGCGGGCCAGACGGCGTGATGCCGATCGAACATGACGAATATCTCCTCGTTTTCACGACTGACGCCGCGCTCGCACTCTAGCCGGTGCGATTGACGACTGCTTGAACCGGACGCCGGCGCGGCTCGCGGCCTCGTCTCGACGCGTTAGCGTACGCGCTACGCACGCCCGTACGCTTTCATGTATTGAAACGCTGTTTCGTTTTTGCAGCGGCTTTTTTACTCCGCGTGGTCGCTGATGTCCAGTCGCCATTCGCCGCCCGCGGCATGGCGTTCGAACGATCGTTCATCACAGCGGCTGCCGTGTAGCGGCGTGGCCGATACATACCCGTCGCGCAACGCAACGACATCCGCCTGCGGATCGACCACCGCGCTGGTGTCGCGCTCGAAGCTCAGCCAGTGATAGGCCAGCCCGCGGCCGTCGGCGCCGTCGATAAGCTGCGGCGCCACGATCGCGCCGCCGGACTGGCGCGTGAATCGCAGCCCGCGAATATCTGCCGGATCGCGCATCGGGAAGTTGATGTTCCAGCAACAGCGGGACGCGCCGTCGCTTTGGTCATGGCTTGCCCACAGACGCGCGATGGCATCGATTGCAAACGCCTCGGTCGCGGAAAAATCCACCGCACTGCGGTCGGTGAACGCCTGACTCAGCGCGACCGCCGGCAAACCGAGATGATCGGCCGCGAGCACTGCCCCCACCGTGCCGGAATACATCACCGAATCGGACAGGTTCGCGCCCCAGTTCACTCCGGAGAGGACGAGATCTGGCGGGCTGTCGCGCAGCCAATCGGCCATCGCCACCATCACGCAGTCCGCCGGCGTGCCGGTCAGCGCATAGCGGCGTGGCCCGTATTCCGTCACCCGCAGCGGGTGATGCATGGAAATGCCCTGGCCGACGCCGCTCTGGTCGGCCATGGGGGCGACCACCCAGACCTCCTCGGCCAGGCGCGCGGCCAGACGCTCGATGACCGCCAGGCCGGGGGCGTCGATACCGTCGTCGTTGGTCACGAGCACGCGGCCGAGCTTCTTCATGGACATTGCCGTCTATCGATGAACCGGATCACTGGGTATTCAATCGTGCGCCCGCGCCACGGCCCAGCCGCGCTCCGCGATCAGGCCGGCGCGCCGTCCGACGTCCAGGGCATCGCTGTTGCTGGCATTGCCCTGCAGCGCGCGCGCATAGACCCCCTGCAGGATCGCCGCGGTACGAAACAGCGAGAAGGCCACGAATACCGGCCAGTCGTCGATGTCGCCGATACCGCGCTGCTCGCAATAGCGGGCCAGCTGCGACGATTCGCCGGGAATGCCATGGGCGGCCAGATCCAGCCCTTCGATACCGCGCACGCCTTTCACGCCGTATGGCAGGTGATACGGCATGCAGGCATAGGCCAGATCGGCGATCGGGTGGCCGATGGTGGCCAGCTCCCAGTCGAGCACCGCCGCCACCGATGTCGAATCCGGCGCCAGCAGCAGGTTGCCGATACGGAAATCGCCATGCGCGATCGCGGGCGTGGTATCGGCCGGGATATGGTCGGTGAGCCACTGGCCGAGGGCATCCATGGCCGGATCGGTTTCGGTGGCCGACGCTTCGTACTGCCCGCGCCAGCGCTTGATCTGGCGCTCGACATACCCGCTCGGGCGGCCGAAATCGTTCAGACCGACCGCGTCGACATCGACACGGTGCAGCGCGGCCAGCGTATCCACCAGCGAATGGTAGACGCCGCCACGATCCGCGGCGTCCAGCTCGGGCAGCGCCGGATCGCCGAACACCCGGCCGGGCACATAGTCCATGACGTAGAACGGCGTGCCGATAACGTCCGCATCCTCGCAATAGACATGCATGCGCGGCACCGGCACGCCGGGCGCGTCGGCCAGCGCCGACATCACGCGATATTCGCGATCGATCCGATGCGCCGACGGCAGGATCTGGCCCGGCGGCTGCTTGCGCAGCACATAGTGCGTGGGCGCATCGGCGCGGCCGGTCGTCAGAAAATACGTCGGGTTCGACTGGCCGCCCTGGAACTGGCTGACCTCGAGCCCGCCGTCCAGCAGACCGTGATCGCTCAGATAGCTTTCCAGCGCGGCGCGGTCGAGGCGATGCGCCTCGCGCACCGCCACGATTTCCGGCGCCCCGGCGTTGGCATCCGACGCCATATCAGCAGATGGTTTCGCCGCCGTCGGCGACGAGGGTCTGGCCGGTCACATAAGCACTGGCCGGGGTGGCCAGGAACATCGCCACGCCGGCGATATCCACCGGCTCGCCGATACGACGCACCGGCGTGCGCTGCTCGGCTTGTTCCAGGCGCTTCGGATCCTCGACCAGCGCCTTGGCGAAGTCGGTACGGACCAGGCCGGGCGCGATGGCGTTCACGCGAATGTTCTTCGGGCCCCATTCGACCGCGAGGTTGCGCACCAGCGCAGCTTCCGCGGCCTTGGATACGCCATAGGCACCGATCACGGTATTGCCACGCAGGCCGGCGATCGACGACAGCACGATTACGTTGCCGCCACCCTGCGCGGCCATGTCGGGCAGCACCATGTTGCACAGCCAGAACGTGCCGCGCACGTTGGTTTCCATGATCTTGTCCCAAGCCTCGTCGGAAAGCTCGGCCGTGGTGCCGTAAACCGGGTTGGTGGCGGCATTGCAGACCAGCACGTCGATCTGGCCGTAGGCTTGCTTGGTCTTGTCGACCAGGTTCTGCAGGTCTTCTTTCTTGCCGACATGGCAGGCGATGGCTGTCGCCTCGTGGCCTGCCTTGCGCAATTCTTCGGCAACCGGCTCACAGGCCTCGGGCTTGCGGCTGGAGATCACGACCTTGGCGCCGGCGGCGGCCATCTGTTCGGCTATCGCCTTGCCGATACCGCGGCTGGAACCAGTGATGACCGCGACCTTGCCGGTCAGATCAAAAAGATTCGACATGGGTGCTCCTCTCGATTCGGGCGCGTGCCGGCGCCGTTAGGCCCGGCACGCTCTTTCTTTGGAATATTAGCCGCGGGCCGCGCGCTGGCGACGCAGTTCGAGCTTGGCGATGCTGTCCAGATGCACCTCGTCCGGACCGTCGGCGAGCCGCAGGGTGCGGACATTCGCCCAGGCGGAGGCCAGGAAGGTGTCCTGGCACACGCCCATGGCGCCGTGGGCCTGGATCGCGCGGTCGATGACGTTGAGCGCCATCTCGGGGGCAATCACCTTGATCATGGCGATCTCCTGACGCGCTTCCTTGTTGCCCACCTCGTCCATCATCTTCGCGGCCTTGAGCGTAAGCAGACGGGCCTGCTCGATCTCGATGCGCGAACGCGCGATGTTCTTGCGGATCGAGTCGAACTCGGAGATCTTGCGGCCGAAGGCTTCGCGGCTTTCCACGCGTTCGCACATGGCTTCCAGCGCCCGCTCGGCCAGGCCGATGGTGCGCATGCAGTGATGGATACGCCCCGGGCCCAGACGCCCCTGGGCGATCTCGAAACCGCGACCTTCGCCCAGCAGCAGATTTTCGGCCGGCACGCGGACGTTGTCGTAGTGGATTTCGGCGTGGCCCTTGGGCGCGTGGTCGTAGCCGAACACGTGCAGGTCACGCTCGATCTTCACCCCCGGTGTATCCAGCGGCACGAGAATCATCGACTGCTGACGATGTTTTTCAGCCGTGGGGTCGTTTTTGCCCATGACGATGGCGATCTTGCAGTTGCGCGCCATCGCACCCGAGGACCACCACTTGCGGCCGTTGACGATGTATTCGTCGCCGTCGCGCTTGATTTCGGTGGCGATGTTGGTGGCGTCCGAAGAGGCCACGTCCGGCTCGGTCATCGAGAAGCAGGACTTGATCTTGCCGTCGAGCAGCGGCTCCAGCCACTGCTTCTGCTGCGCTTCGCTGCCGTAGCGGGCCAGCACTTCCATGTTGCCGGTGTCGGGCGCGCTGCAGTTGAACACGATCGGCGCGATCGAGGAGCGGCCCATGACTTCGCACAGATGGGCGTAGTCGTAGTTCGACAGGCCCGCGCCGTATTCGCTCTCCGGCAGGAACAGGTTCCAGAGCCCTTCGGCTTTGGCCTTGGCCTTGAGCTCTTCCATGATCGGCGGCCAGGACCAGCGATCGTCGCTGTCGTCGTGTTGCTGCTTGTAGACCGCTTCGGCCGGGTAGACGTGTGCGTCCATGAACGCAAGTAGCCGGGAATGCAGGTCCTCGGCACGCTTGGATAGCGCCAGCATGGCATCTCCTCTTTGTCGGACTGTCGTACTCAAGGGCGATGGCAGGGCCGATCGATCCCGAGCGTGTTGTTGTTGAAGCTGAAAACTGACATAGCGCCAACAGGCCGTCAATTCTCCGAAACGGCGTTTCACTTACTGCCGGTGCGCGGTTCGTCCAGTCATGCCCGCGACGCCACCGAACTCGGTTCGGCGCGTTGCGGTCCGGCAGGATGCCACGAAACCGAACGATCGTTCACCGCTCGAAAGCCTACGCCTATTCGCGGCGTAATTCGACTGTTTTCGTCGCAGGGAAATCCGGCGCCTCGATGCACGGACACGCCGACGCCAACAGCGCGCACCGTGGCAGCCGCACCCGCGCAAGGCGCTCGGCTCGGCGCGCCAAACGTCGTCGTGTGTCGAGAACGTGATTTCGCTCGCCCGATTCGGCGGGCGCGGCGCTATACGTCGATCGGAATGCCTTCCGGGCCCTCACAGCCGCTGCGCAAGCGATAGGTGCCCTCGCCCATGGCGAGCAGTCGATCGTGCGCATCGACGATATCGACGCTGGAATTGAAGATACGGCTACCACCGGCCCGGCGCCGGCCGATGGCGCGCACGTGGCCGCCGCTGGCCTGGCCGGTGAACGTGGTGGTCATCGACAGGGTGATCGCCTTGCGGATGCGCCCGGGATAGGGGCAATAGCTGCCCGCGGCGGCGCCGGCGATGTCGAGCAGCGACGCGAGAATGCCGCCGTGCAGCACACCCGCAAGATTCAGATGCCAGTCCTGGATTTCCAGGCCCAGCACCGCCCTATCCGGCTCCCACTCGAGAAACTCGAACCCCAGATGTGCGGCAAAGCCGCGGTCGTAGCGGGCGTTGGCATGGTCGAGCGTGAATGCTACGCCCTGTGCCGTTGCGTCTTCGTTGCTGCCGGTCTGCGGCGATGCCGTGTCGCCTGCGTTGTTGTCAGTCACCACCCACCACGAGTTGTCGAACCTGCTCCACCACCTGCTTGAGGCGCGGGCCGAGGTTCTCGATCATGACGTCTCGCGTGAGTCTTTGCGAGGCGCCGCCGCAATTGAACGACATCACGCGCTGGCCGTTCTCGAGCACCAGCGGCACACCCACACCGCTGATATCGCGGCTCCAGGTGCTCTCGGTCATGCAGAAGCCGTAGCGATCGTAGTCGGCGAACGCGCGCTCGAGCAGCGGCTCGATCTCGGACCATTCGGCGCGTGATTCGGCGCGGATCTTTTCGTAGTAGACCTCGCGGTCGGCCTCGTCGTGCGCGGCCAGAAAAGCCAGCCCCATGGAGGACAGCGCCATCGGCACCCGTGACCCGACCTGCAGCCGCAGTATCAGCGGCCCCTTGCCCTGGCACGTCTGTGTGTAGGTCAGGTGGGCGCCCTCGGGTACGCCCAGCGCGACCATGCAATCCGTCGCATCGGCCAGATCCTGCATGAACGGCCGCGCAATGCCGCCGACACCCTCGCTGGCCAGATAGCGATACCCCAGATCGAGCACGCGCGGCCCGAGCCGATATTTTTCGAGGTGCGGCATGTACAGCAGGTAACCGAGCTGGGTGAGCGTCGCGGTGAGACGCGACACCGTCGGCCGCGGCACGTTCGTGCGCTTGGCGAGTTCGGCGTTGCCCAGATATTCCGCGGCGTCGCCAAAGCAGCGAAGCAGCTCCAGACCACGCGCCAGCGCGGTGACGTAGTTGTGCCCCTTGTTCTGATCCGGGCCGTCGGTCAACTCTGTCTTTCGCATGGTCTGATTGCTCCCCGAAGCATTATTTCCCTGTCGCGCCGGCCGTGCACCCACGATGCCGCGCCGGTTTTATTGTTCTGTCGTGGTATGGCCCGTCGGCCAGAAGGTATGCCAGCGATACGACAGGTGCCGTCGCAAGCACTATCCGGGCTCGGATAGTACAGGCGAGCCGATGGCAAAACGAAACATTATGGATTTTTCCATGCACATGCCATACCGAAAAGGTCGCATATCGTCGAGATTCTGTTTGTGTCGCAGCCTATAAACGCCAAGAATCTGTATTCATTACGCTTTTAAAAACACAAATGATCTGCTTCATACGCGGCACTCGGCCATCTAAACGGCGTGCACGCGCTCTAAAGAACAATCTGCGCCATATTCCGCGCAGCAGTGCGTCTGCGTGCGCCAAACTTCAAGCAAACCCCGTTCGCCGCACGAACGCATGTTCGCGCCGACACCCTGCATCGGACGGGCTCTACTTCGTCAGGAGGCCAGTGCGCGCCGGGCACGCGCCAGGCGGCTCAACGGCCAGAAAGCGATCACGAACAGAATCGCCAAAGCCATGAAGGCATAGTCGAAACCGGCTTCGAACACGGTCGCGGCATCCATCTCGGGATGCCGCATACGCACGAAATCGCTGGCGTACTGAGCCAGCACCGCACACAGATTCACCCCGAGCGCGCCGCCGATCTGACGGCCGAAATTGATGATGCCCGAGCCTCGGTCGAGCTGATCCTCGGAGAGCACAGTCAGGCTGGCCGTGGTGATCGGCGGCATCATCAGCCCGACACCGAGCCGGCCGAACAGCGTCCAGATCACCAGCCAGGCGATCGCGGTGCTGGTCTGCGACAGACTGAGCAGCACCATGCTGGCAATGAAAAACCCGAGGCCGATGGTGACCATCCAGGCGATCGGCATGCGATCGGACAAATGCCCGGCGAGCGGAAACACGAAGGCCATCGCGAGGCCCGCCGGTACCAGCATCATGCCGGCCGCCGATGCACTCATGCCGGCGGACTGCTGGAAATACAGCGGAGCCAGATAGGTACTGGCAAAAAGCCCCGCGCCCATCACGATCGACAACGCGAAACCGCCGGCAAACCCCGGGCGCCGGAACAGGCGCAGATCCAGCAGCGGCTCGCGACAGCGGCGCTGCCAGAGCACGAACACAACCGCCAGAACGAGGCCCAGGGCAAGTGCGGCATCCAGAAGCGGATCGAATACGCCACGCCGGTGCAGCGACGCCACCGCCCACAGCAACGCCACCAGCGATACGCTCAGCAGCACGAGCCCGGCCCAGTCGAGCGTCACGCGACGGTTCTCGCTGCGGCCCGGCAGAAACCGCCAGGCCATGCCCATCGCCAGCGCGCAGGCCGGCAACACGACGAAAAACGTCGCGCGCCAGGAAATACCATCGACCAGCACGCCCCCCAGCGCGGGCGCAATCGCGGGGCCGAGAATCACCCCCATGCCGTAGATGCCCATGGCCTGGCCGCGCCGATGCACGGGAAAGACCTGGAAGATCGCGATCAATGCATGCGGCTGGATCATGCCGGCGGTAAGCCCTTGCAGGGCCCGCGCTCCCACCAGCACGCCGAAGTCACCGCTGAAGCCACCGATCAGCGACGCCACGATGAACCCGGCCATCGCCAGCGCGAACCCGTGCCGCGAACCAAAGCGTGCCACCGCCCAGGCGTTGAGCAGCATGCCGACCGTCATCGCGGCCAGAAAACCCGTGGCCAGCCAGTGCACCTCGTCCTGGGCGACGTCGAAACGGCCCATGATCGCCGGCACGGCAACGTTGATGATGGTGGCGGCCAGCACCACCGAGAACGTGCCCAGCATGACGGTCGCGGTGACGTACCACTTGTAGGCGCTGCCGTAGTGCTCGGTCAGGCCGGCGATGGTGCGCTGATTGTCCGGCGTTGCGTTCACCCGGGCGGATCAGTCACGCGTCGGGTCGGGCGCGACCCGTACCAGCAACTTGCCGCGATTGCGCCCCTGGAGCAGCCCCTGGAAGGCGGTGACCGCATTCTCCAGCCCCTCGACGATGTCTTCCTGATAGCACACGTCGCCGTTACGCACCCAGGCGCTCATGTCGCGCTGGAAATCGCCGTAGCGGTGGCGGTAGTCGAACTGGATGAAGCCCTGTACGCGCAGTCGCTTGACCAGCACCTGCCCCATGAAGGCCACGAGCCGGTCCGGGCCGGGGGGCGCTTCGCTGTCGTTATAGTGGGCGATGCGCCCGCAGACCGGCATGCGTGCAAAATCGTTGAGAAGACCACGTACGGTGTCGAAGACCACCCCGCCGACATTCTCGAAATAGACGTCGATGCCGTCCGGACAGGCGCCGGCCAACTGGTCGGCGAAATCGTCGTCCTTGTAGTTCACGCAGGCATCGAAGCCGTAGGCATCCACGACGTGCCGACATTTGTCCTCGGCGCCGGCTACGCCCACCACGCGGCAGCCCTTGATCTTCGCGATCTGGCCCACGACCTGACCGACCGCCCCTGCCGCCGCGGAGACCACCACCGTCTCGCCGGATTTCGGCTCGCCGATCTCGTCGAGACCGACATAGGCGGTAAAACCGGGCATTCCCAGCACGCCGACCGCGGTGCTGATCGGCGCGGCCGCCGGATCGAGCCGGCGAATGCCCTTGGCCGGCTGCACGGCGTATTCCTGCCAGCCGCCATGGGCGAGCACATAATCACCCACGGCAAATCCGTCGTCGTTGGATTCGACGACTTCGCCCACGGTCGCGCCTTCCATCACCGCGCCTTCGGCGACGCTCGCCGCATAGGATTTGGCTGCGCTCATGCGGCCCCGCATGTACGGGTCGAGCGACATGTAGATGGTCTTCACGAGCACTTCACCCGGGCCGGGGCTCGGGATCTCGGCGTTCTGCAACTGCAGGTGGGTCTCGTCCGGCATACCCTGCGGGCGCTGGGCGAGAATGATCTGACGATTGACGCTCATCGGGTAGGCTCCTGGGTCGTTCGTGGCGCCGCGCCGCACGCGGCCTGAATGGATCGGACGCTGCAAAGAAAACAGGGGCACCGAAGTGCCCCTGAAATTGCGGGAGCGTCCCCTTCGGACTCTATTCGGCGCCGATCTCGGAGATCTTGCGCAGCTCGACCTTGCCATCGACCACTTCCGCGATCTCGACATCCACGGCGAGATTGCCGGAATCGCTGATGTCCTTGACCTCATACGGGTTGTGGTTGGTCGCAACCTTGCCCAGCGCGTCGGGAATGGCCGCACGAATGGCTTTGGCGTCTTCCACGGTACCGGCCTGTTCCATGGCGCGGGCCACTAGGTACATGGCGAAGTAGTTATAGGCGGTCTCGGAGGTCGGCACGCCGTCGTGGTCTTCCTTGTAGAGCTCCACGAAATCGGCCGCGCCCGGATTGTCCGAGTAGACCAGCGGGGTGACGCCCACGCCGCCCTCGACGGCTTCCATGCCGCCGGCCACCTTCGCCACTTCGTCGATCTTGGCCTGATCCATGATCACGAAGCCGCCCTCGAAGCCGAGTTCACGCGCCTGACGCACGACCAGACCAGTCGGCTCGGAAGCACCGCCCACGAACAGCACGTCCGGATCCGAGGCAAGCACCTTGCTCACGCCGGTGTAGAAGTCGGCGGACTTGTTGTAATCCATCGGGTTGCTGGCCACGACTTCACCGCCGGCCGCTTCCCATGCGGGCACGAACGCCTTGGTCCAGTACTTGGCATAGTCGTGGGTGGCATTGGCCACGCCCAGTTTCTTGCCGTAGCGGTCCATGGTGAGCTTGGTGAACGGCTTCACGTAGTCGGTGAAGTTCGGCGGAATCTTGACCGTGAGCTCGTTGCCCTTTTCGGTGACCGACGGAATCGAGGTATACGACATCACCAGAAAGCCGTCGCGTTCGTTGAACGCCTGCAGCGCGAACGTGCCGCCGGAGTGCGGCGTGAACACGATCGGCGTGCTGTACTGCTGCACGAGACGCTTGCCGTTGACGGCCGCGCGGCTGGGCGAGTACATGTCGTCGAGGCTGACGATGTTGATCTCGTAGCTCGTACCGTCGACATCGATACCGCCGCCTGCGTTGATTTCCTCGGCGGCCATGCGCAGGCCTTCCAGGGTGTTCTCGCCGTAGAGCGCGGCGCCACCGGACAGCGGCCCGGTGAAACCGATATTGACCTTCTCCGCGGCCTGAACCGCGCCGGCCATACCCATGGCCAGAGCCGTGGCAACTGCTGCCCGGCGTACCGTTTTCTTGAACGTCATCTTCATCTCCCCTCTTTTATTCGGGTTGGTTGCTACAGCTCGTGGGTCACGAGATTATTTGTCGGTTACTGCCCTGCTACGCGCCGATATAGGCCTTGCGCACGGCTTCGTTGCCGAGCATTTCGTCACGGTTGCCCTGCATGACCAGCTTGCCGTTCTCGATCACATAGGCACGCGTGGCGATCTTCAGCGCGGCGTAGGCATTCTGTTCGGCCAGCAGCACGGTCGTGCCTTCGGCGTTGATCTGTTTCACCGTTTCGAAGACCTGCTTGACCACCAGTGGCGCCAGGCCCAGCGACGGTTCGTCGAGCATCAGCAGTTTGGGCCGGCCCATCAGCGCACGCCCGACCGCCACCATCTGCTGCTGGCCGCCGGACAGCGAACCCGCGGATTCATCCTTCTTCTCGTCGAGAATCGGGAACATCGCCAGAATGCGCTCGAGTGTTTCGTTCATGCCCGCGCGATCGCGACGGTGCACATAGCCGCCCAGGCGCAGGTTCTTCAGCACCGACATGCCGGGAAACAGCTTGCGGCCTTCCGGACACTGCACGACGCCGGCCGCGACCAGCGCCGAGGGCTTGCGCCCGGTGACGTCCTTGCCGTCGACGCTGATCCGCCCGGCGGCCGGCTTCATCAGCCCGCTGATGGTGTTGAACAGCGTGGTCTTGCCGGCGCCGTTGGCGCCCAGCAGAACGACCAGCTCGCCGCGGTCGATCTCCATCGAGACGCCGTCGAGCGCCTTGAAACTGTCGTATTTCGCGTCGACGCCCTCAAGCTTCAGCATCTTCTTTCCCCAGATAGGCTTCGATCACCACCGGATCGTTCTTGACTTGCTCGGGCGTGCCTTCGGAAATCTTCTCGCCGTGATCGAGCACGATGATCTTGTCGGCGATGCGCATGATCATGTCCATCTTGTGTTCAATCAGGCACACGGTCACGCCGTGCTCGACCATCTTGTGAATGAGATCGACCAGGCCGTCGGTCTCTTCCGGATTCACGCCGCCGGCCGGCTCGTCGAGCAGTACCAGTTCCGGATCGGTCGCCAGCGCGAGCGCGAAGGCAATGCGCTTGCGCTCTTCCTGGCTGGTGTCGGCGATATAACGGTTGGCGATATGCGACAGGCCGACGAAATCCAGCGTCTCGGCCGCGCGCTCGCGACAACGCTTCTCGTCTGCCTTGAGACGCTTGGAGTTGATGATCACGTCCCACAGATGCGACTCGGTCCGCAGCCGATGGCCGACGATGAGGTTGTCGAGCACCGTCGACTCCTCGAACAGCATCGTGGTCTGGAACGTGCGTGCCACGCCCAGCCGAGCGATCGAATCCGGCGATTTACCGGCCAGATCCTGGCCCTTGTATTCGATCACCCCCTCGGTCGGCGGCATGGCGCCCGCGATGAGGTTGAAGAACGTGGTCTTGCCGGCGCCGTTCGGGCCGATGATCGCGTTGATCTGGTTGGCCGGGAATTCGACGCTCACGTCGTTCACCGCCGCCAGGCCGCCGAAGCGCTTGGTGAGATTGCGGATATTAAGCATTGTTGCGCGCTCCTTGCGTTTCCACACCGTCGTCGTCGGCGGTGTCGACTTTGGCCTGGCGCGCGGCGCGCGGCGCCTGACGGGCCAGACGGCGGCCGCGCCAGCCGAGGAAACTGCCGACCAGACCGCGCGGGAAAAAGATGACCAGCAGCACCAGCATCGGACCGAACACGATCATCCGGTACTCCTCGAGCGACTGCACTGCCTGGGTCAGCCAGGTGATGATCAGCGTGCCGAGCAGCGGCCCCATGAGCGTGCCGATACCGCCGACCAGCAGGTAGGCGATCATGTCGAAGGTATGGATGAAGTTGGCTTCCTCCGGACCGATGAAGCGCACCACGCCGGCATAGAGACCGCCGGCCAGCGCCGCGTAAACGGTGGAGATCACGAACGCCAGGATCTTGTTGCGCATCAGGTTGATGCCCAGCGACTGCGCGAGGTCGTCGCTGATGCGAATGGCGCGGAATGTGCGCCCCAGCAGGGATTCGGAAATCCGCCGGCTGAGCCAGATCGCCAGGGCCAGAAACGCCAGCACCAGATAGTAGAACGGCACCGTCTGCGTGAAGTCGATCAGGCCAAAACCCTCGGGCGGCGCGATGTTGATGATGCCCAGCGAACCGTGGGTCAGCGCCTCCCACTTGTCGATCATCAGATAGATGATGTAGCCCACGCAGAGGGTGAAGATCGCGAAGTAGTGCTCCTTGAGCCGCAGCGACACGATACCGACGAAGAACCCGAACACCGCGCCGAACAGCCCGGCCGCGAGAAACGCCGGCCAGAACGGCCAGCCGTGATCCACGGTGAGAATCGCCACCACGTAGGCGCCGATGGCGAAAAAGCCGCCGTGGGCCAGATTCAACTGGCCGCAATAGCCAGTGATGATGTTCATGCCATAGACCGCGATGGCCCAGATGAACGCCAGCGCCATGACATAGATGTGGTATTCGCTGCTGGTGACCAGCGGAAACACGATGGCCAGACCCAGCAACAGCCAGCGCATGGTCGAGCCGAGAAAGAAATCGATGGCGCGGTTCATCAGCGAACCCCCTTGGTGAACAGGCCGGTGGGCTTGATCGACAGAATCACCACCAGCAGCACGAACGCGATCACGTCCTTGTAGGTGCTCGACACATAGAAACCGCCGAGCGCTTCGGAAAAGCCGATGATCAGCCCGCCGATGATCGCGCCCGGGATGCTGCCCATGCCGCCGAGAATGATGATCACGAAGGCCTTGAGCAGCACCAGATGACCCATGGCCGGATAGACCAGGTTGATCGGCGCGAACAGCCCCGCCGCGACAGCGGCCAGCGCGCCGGCAATAGCAAAGGTCATCATCGCCACGCGGTTGGCGTCGATCCCCACCAGAAAGGCGCCCTCGCGGTTCTGCGCCATGGCCACGATGGTGGCGCCGGTCATCGTCTTTTTCAGGTACAGATGCAGCACGCCCATCAGCGAGAAGGCGCCGACGATGATCAGCAGGCGCTGGGCCGGCAGGGTGAGGTCACCCAGGCGCAGAATCTCGTTGTACGGCGTGGGTATACGACGGAAGTCCGCGCCCCAGTGCATCTGCACCACCGCCTCGAGGAACAGCAGGATGCCGATCGCCGCGATCTTGTCGTGAATCGGCGGCGCGTGGCGCAGCGGATGAAACACGAGGCGTTCGCAGATCACCGAAAGGGCCGCCACCACGATCGCCGCCGCCGCAATGGCGAACCAGTAGTTCAGCCCCAGCTCCACCATCGTGAAATAGCAGATATAGGCGCCGACCATGTAGAGCGCGCCATGGGCGAAATTGGGCACGTGCAGGATGCCGTACACCAGCGTCAGCCCCAGGGCGACGAGCCCGTAGATGCTGCCGAGCGTCAGGCCATTGAGCACCTGTTGTAGGAACAAATCCAAGACGGTCTCTCCCCAGTTGAAAGAACGGTGGCTAGATCAGGCGCAGCGCCGGCGCGAAGCGGGCGTCACGACAGGCAAATGAGTCCGCAACGCCGCACGCGTGAGCCGGCGTGGCGCGGAACGACAGGGAGGAACGACGGGCAGGCCGGCGACGAATACACGACGTACGAAGGGCGGCGGGCCTGTGGGCGCTGGCCTTGGCCGACGGACGCAGCCCGGCCAGCGACCGCAACCTGATCTGACGATCAGCCATGCGGGGTATCTCCTCATCCTGTGTTGGCGTCGCGGCGGGGTGTTTTCCGATCTGTGTCGGTTGGGCCGTCGACGTCGTTTTTATTTCTCGCGATCAAAGCTGCCACGCCCCCACACCGGCGTCAACAGGATTTTGAAACCACATTTCACTTGCAGTCTGCAGGCACCGTGGGCGCCTTGTGGCGACGCCGGAAAGCGCCGAAACGGCGAAAGCCATGCGCGACAAGCGATACCGATCGAACGTTCGTCAGACGATTACGCAAAGCGTCTCGATCGAGCTATAAGACCAAAGCAGAAGACGCCTCGAGGCGCCGCGCGATTACCGCCCGCGGATCGTGGCGCCAGTGCGCCGGGCGCGCGAAATACGCGCCTGAAACGCATGCCGGATACCGGGCGACCGAACGGCAACGCCCCGGCGACGACCGCGCCCCGCAGCCCGTGACCGACACCGCGCAAGAGCGCCCAAGTCAGACTTCGAGCCACTCCCGACGCACGGCATCGTCGGCCTGGAGATCCTGCGGGGTGCCTTCGAACACGATCTGGCCGTGCCCCATTACGTACACCCGGTGCGACACGCGCATGGCAATGCTCAGCTTCTGTTCGACCAGCAGAATCGACACGCCGCTGGCCGCCACCTCGAGCAGAAAGTCACCCACCTGCTCGACGATCTGCGGCGCCAGGCCTTCGGTGGGCTCGTCGATCATCACCAGCGCCGGATTGCCCATCATGGTGCGGCACATGCTCAGCATCTGCTGTTCACCGCCAGAGAGCAGATCTGCCTTGACGTCGGCGCGCTCGGACAGGCGCGGAAACAGGCGATAGGCGTCGTCGATCGTCCAGCGCGATTCGGCGCCGACCTTCTGCACGCCCATTTCCAGGTTTTCGCGGGTGCTCAGCCCGCTGAAGGTCAAGCGATCTTCCGGTACATAGCCGATGCCCTTGCGCGCGATGCGGTGCGCACTCAGTCCGGCCAGTTCCTCGCCCTTGAAACGGATCGAGCCACGCGGCGGCACCAGCCCCATGATCGACTTGCAGGTCGTCGAGCGCCCGACGCCATTACGGCCGAGCAGACTCACGATCTCGCCTTCGCCGACGTTGAATGCCACGCCCTGGAGGATATGGCTCTTGCCGTAATACGCGTGCAGGTTCTCTACTTCGAGCATGGAGGGATCTCTGGTGTCAGTGTGCGCGCCGCCTTTTCGGGCCGAACGGCGCTAGGTTCCAAGATAGGCTTTCTGGACCTCGGCATTGCCACGAATCTGGTCGGGTTCGTCGCTGGCGATGATCTGTCCGTAAACAAGCACGCTGATCCGATCGGCGAGGTCGAAGACCACGCCCATGTCGTGCTCGACGATCAGCAGCGTCTTGTCCACCGTGACGTTGCGTATCAGTTCAATCGCGTGGTCGCGTTCGGACAGGCTCATGCCGGCTGTCGGCTCGTCGAGCAGAATCACGTTGGCGCCGCCCGCGATCGTCGTGCCGATCTCGAGCGTGCGCTGCTCGGCATAGGTCAGAAGCGACGCCGGTACGTCGCGTCGCTTCTGCAGCCCGAGTTTCTCGAGATGCTGCTCCGCCTCCTCGTTTAGCGCCGACTGGCGCCCCACGAGATGCCAGAAGGAATACCCGTAGCCACGTGCCCACAGCAGCGCACAACGCAGATTCTCGAACACGGTCATGCGCTGGAACAGATTGGTGATCTGAAAACTGCGGCTCAGACCCCGGCGGTTGATCTGGTGCGGCGCCAGCCCGCTGATGCGCCGGCCGTGCAACTGCACCTGCCCGCTGCTGAGCGGATACCGCCCGCTGATCAGATTGAACAGCGTGGACTTGCCGGCCCCGTTGGGCCCGATGATCGCGTGCCGCTCGCCGGGCGCCAGCGCCAGGTCCACGCCGCGGATGATCTCCGCAGGCCCGAAGCGCTTCTTGACCTGGGATAACGTCAGTGCGTCCGTCATTGCTTCGCCCTCTGCGCATCCATGGCCTGATTCACTTCACCCCACCGCTGGCGGATTCTCCCGGCGACCCATCGCAGCGCCACGAGCCCGGCCGCGAACAACGCCACCGCGACGACCCAGGCGGCGACGCTGGTGGCCGTGATTTCCATGCCGAACAGCTCGATCGGGCGACTCGGGTCATAGGCAAGCGACAGGTGATAGCCCATCTCGATCATCGTGACCAACCCCGCCAGCGCCAGCAGTGCCGGCACGATGGCCAACAGATAAGGCACCGCGAAACGATGCGCGAGGCCGGCTTGCCAGGGCGCGAAATGGCTCACGATCACACCGGCGATGCCGTTGGGCACGTACATCACCATGAGCACGAACAGCAGACCGAAATACAGGATCCAGCCTTCGGAAAAACCACTCAGCGCGATCTGCATATAGGTCACGAGCACCGCGCCGATGATCGGCCCGAAAAAGACCCCGAGCCCGCCGATGAACGTCATCAGCAGCACCGCGCCGGACTGGATCAGCCCCACGTTGGGCGCGGTCATGATCTCGAACAGGATCGCGAACAGACCACCCGCGATACCGGCGAAGAAGCCGGACAACGCGAACTGGATAAAGCGTGCAATGGTGGTGCTGTAGCCCACGAACTGCGCGCGTTCGGGGTTGTCGCGCACCGCGTTAGCCATACGCCCGAGCGGCGTCTTGGTCAGCAGAAACATCAGCAGTGCAGCCACGATCGTCCAGGCGCCGATGAGGTAGTACACCTCGATCTGCGGGCCATAGGAGAACGGCAGCAGGGTCACCTCAGTGACCCGGTTGCCGGATACGCCGCTCTCGCCACCGAAGAAGTTGGTGAACATGTTCGCACTGGCTTCGACCATCGCGCCGATGCCCAGCGTGATCATGGCAAAGGTGACCCCTGCCCGCCGGGTGGACACCGACCCGAATATCACGCCGAAGGCCAGCCCGCCGAGACCGCCGACCAGCGGCATCAGTTCGAGCGGAAAGGACCAGACATCGTCGTTGACCGCCCGAATCGCGTGCAGGGTCAGAAACCCGCCGAGACCGAAATAGACGGCATGGCCGAACGACAGCATCCCGGCCTCGCCGAGAAGCATGTTGTACGAAAGCGCGAACACGATGAACACGCCCATCTGGCTCATCATCGAGACCGAACTGCTCGACGTGAACACATAGGGCATGACGATGATCACGACGATTGCCGCGATCCACACTGCGGCATGACGCACGACAGCGCCGCCGGGAAAATTGGATGTACTCATGATTCGCGTGACCCCATCAGCCCGCGCGGACGGAATATAAGGATCAGGACCATCAGCAGATACGGCAGCATCGGCCCGAAGCGCGAGAGGTTGATCCCGAGCACGCTGTCCTGACCGAAGGCGATACCGGCCGACGCCAGCATGTCGGCGATAGAATAGTTCATGCCGACCGCGAACGTGGTCACCAGCCCGATGATCAGCGACGCAACGAGCGCGCCCCCGAGCGACCCGAGGCCGCCGAGCACGACCACCACGAACACGATCGGCCCCATCGCGAACGCCATCCCCGGCTCGGTGATGAAGTAATTGCCGGCCATCACCCCGGCCAGGCCGGCAAGGCCGGTACCGAAGGCGAACACGAAGGTGAAGATCCGCGGCACGTTGTGGCCGAGCGCGCCCACCATATCCGGATGCGACAACGAGGCACGAATGATCATGCCCACGCGCGTGCGCACCAGAAGCAGGTAGATCGCCACGAACATCGCTACCGCCATGAACAGGATGAACCCGCGATAGGCCGGGAAGTCGCTGCCGTAGAGCGAGAACAGGGTGAAATCGAGCGCCTCGGGAATACGGTAGTCGACCGGCAACTGGCCCCAGACCAGAATCACCAGCTCGTCAATCACGTAGACCAGTCCGAACGTAAACAGCAGCTCGGCCACATGGCCGTGCTTGTGCACGTTGCGCAGCCCGACCCGCTCGGTGAGCGCGCCGAGCAGGCCCACGATGATCGGCGCAATGACCAGCGCCCCCCAGAAGCCCAGAACCTGGCTGATCGAGTAGGCGCAGTAGGCGCCGAGCATGTAGAAGCTGGCATGGGCGAAGTTCAGCACGCCCATCATCCCGAAGATCAGGGTCAACCCGCTGGCGAGCATGAACAGCAACATGCCGTAGAGCACGCCGTTGAGCAGCGAGAAAACGACGGATTCAATCATGACGGCAAAGTTCCCCCTTGCTTTGGCCGCATCGCCGGCGCAGGGCGCCGGCTCACAAGCGCCCCGAACTACGAGGCACGCGTTGGACGCTTCATTTCACAGGAGGTCTCGACGCGGGTCTCGTCGGCGGGAATTTCGGCGTCCATCTTCCAGCCGGACCCCGTGCCCTCGGAATCGTATTCGAGGTAGTCCTCGCCGAAGGTAGACATGAACAGCGGCTGCATCAGCTGGTGATCTGCGGCACGCATGGTGGCGGTGCCGAACGGCGTCTCGATGGACATGTCCTCGAGCGCGAAGGCCACTGCCTGCGGGTCGGCCGAACCAGCCTTTTCCATGGCCTTCTTGAGCATGTCCATCTCGGTCTTCACGCGCAGGTAGTAGAACTCGATGCCGCCATAGCGCTGTTCGAACTCCTCGAGCATGGACCGCAGTTCGGGCGCCTCGTAGCGCACGGC
>Ga0310345_10000148_pt1 | contig 142198 bp, 126 predicted proteins | sample HC15DNA20500_MG_FD_204667 | JGI IMG/M metagenome (GOLD analysis project Ga0310345, IMG submission 204667) | Marine microbial communities from station ALOHA, North Pacific Subtropical Gyre - HC15-DNA-20-500_MG | ecosystem: Environmental > Aquatic > Marine > Oceanic | place: Pacific Ocean... | reverse complement strand
CGGTGGGGGGTGGGGTGTGGGGGGGGGGCCGCGGCACGCAACTCCCTCTCCGACGCCCCCCTCTCCCCGACCCTCTCCCCTCGGGGGAGAGGGAGAGAAAGACCAAGATGACCACCACAACCGCCCAATTCGTCAACATCGGTGAACGCACCAACGTCACCGGGTCGGCCAAATTCAAGAAGCTGATCATGGCGGGCGATTACGCCGCCGCGGTCGAAGTCGCGCGGCAACAGGTCGAAAACGGCGCGCAGGTGCTCGACGTCAACATGGACGAAGGGTTGCTCGACGCGCACCATGCGATGACCACCTTCCTGAAGCTGATCGCCGCCGAACCCGATATCGCGCGCATTCCCTTCATGATCGACAGCTCGAAATGGAGCGTGATCGAAGCGGGGCTGAAGTGTGTGTCCGGCAAGCCGATCGTCAATTCGATCAGCATGAAGGAAGGCGAGGCGCAGTTCCTCGACCAGGCGAAGAAGGTGATGAACTACGGCGCGGCCGTTGTCGTGATGGCGTTCGACGAGGTCGGCCAGGCCGACACCAGGGATCGCAAGGTCGAAATCTGCGAGCGCGCCTACAAGTTGCTGACCGGCATCGGCTTCCCGCCCGAGGACATCATCTTCGATCCCAACATTTTCGCGGTCGCGACCGGGATCGAGGAGCATAACAACTATGCGGTCGACTTCATCGAAGCCTGCCGCGAGATCAAGGCGCGCTGCCCGCACGTCCATATCTCGGGCGGGCTGTCGAACCTGAGCTTCAGCTTCCGCGGCAACGAGCCGGTGCGCCGGGCGATGCACAGCGTGTTCCTGTATCACGCGATTCCCGCCGGCATGGACATGGCGATCGTCAACGCAGGGCAGCTCGATGTCTATGACACGATCGACCCCGAGCTGCGCACTGCCTGCGAGGATGTGATCCTCAACCGCGATCCTGACGCCGGCGAGCGGCTGGTGGCGCTGGCCGAACGCTATCGCGGCACCGATGCCGTTGCCGAAAAGGCGGCCGAGGAATGGCGCGGCTGGGGCGTCGCCAAGCGGCTCGAACATGCGCTGGTCAAGGGCATCGACGCCTATGTCGTCGACGACACCGAAGAAGCGCGCCAGCTGTACGACAAGCCGATCGAAGTGATCGAAGGCCCGCTGATGGACGGCATGAACGTCGTCGGCGATCTGTTCGGATCGGGCAAGATGTTCCTGCCGCAGGTGGTGAAATCGGCCCGCGTGATGAAGAAGGCCGTCGCCCATCTGCTCCCCTATATCGAGGCGTCGAAGGAGCCGGGCGCCAAGGGCAAGGGCAAGGTGATCATGGCGACCGTCAAGGGCGATGTGCACGACATCGGCAAGAACATTGTCGGCGTGGTGCTCCAGTGCAACGGCTTCGACGTGGTCGACCTGGGCGTGATGGTGCCGTGGACCACCATCCTCGAAGCGGCGAATGAGAATGACGCCGACATGATCGGCCTGTCGGGTCTGATCACCCCGTCGCTCGACGAGATGGTGACGGTGGCTGAGGAAATGACGCGCGCGGGCATGACGATGCCGCTGCTGATCGGCGGCGCGACGACGTCGAAGGTCCACACGGCTTTGCGGATCGCGCCCGCCTATTCGGGGCCGGTCGTCCATGTGCTCGACGCGAGCCGCGCGGTCGGCGTCGCGACCACGCTCGTTAGCGATACGATCCGCGACGACTTCGTTGCCAGGACCGCCGCCGAATATGCCGCCGTCCGCGCGGCGCGCGAAGGCAAGCCGCAGAACGAGCTGCTGAGCCTCGAGGCGGCGCGCGACAACGCCTTCGAGGCCGACATGAGCCTCAAGCCCCGGCGTCCGATCATGCCCGGCGTCCACCGCTTTCCCGACTGGGACCTGCGCGATCTGGCCGAATATATCGACTGGACGCCGTTCTTCCGCGCCTGGGAGCTGGCCGGCAATTATCCCGCGATCCTCGACGATGAAGTCGTCGGCGAAAGCGCGCGGTCGCTGTTCGCCGACGCGCAGAAGATGCTGGCGCGGATCATCGAGGACAAATGGCTAACCGCGCGTGGGGTGTGCGGGCTGTGGCCGTGTGCGCGGGAAGGCGACGACGTCGTCATCCACCTCGACAATGAAGAGCATGTCCGCCTGCCGTTCCTGCGCCAGCAGATCGCCAAGCGTGAGGGGCGCGCGAGCATGTGTCTTGCCGACTTCATCAGCCCCGACGGCGATTGGATCGGCGGTTTCGCGGTGAGCATCCACGGCATCGAACCGCACCTCGCGCGGTTCAAGGCGGCGATCGACGATTATTCGGATATCCTGCTGAAGGCGCTCGCCGACCGGCTGGCCGAGGCCTTTGCCGAACGGCTGCATAAATTCGTCCGCACCGCGCTCTGGGGCTATGCCGAGGGCGAGCAGCTGACGCCGGAAGCGCTGATCAAGGAGCAATATTTCGGCATCCGCCCCGCGCCCGGCTATCCCGCCTGCCCCGACCACAGCCTGAAGCCGATCCTGTTCAAGCTGCTCGACGCGCACCACGCGACCGGCATTTCGCTGACCGAAAGCTTCGCGATGCTGCCGACGGCGGCGGTCAGCGGCTTCTATTTCGGCCACCCGCAGAGCGAATATTTCGGCGTCGCGCGGATCGGGCCGGATCAGGTCGCGGATTACGCGGCGCGGCGCGGGGTGGACGTAGCGACGGCGGAGAGGTGGCTGCGGCCGAGTTTGGATTAGGGCGCGCTTTCAGGGCGATGTACCCCGCAATCTTCGCGCTGGCAAACGGCAGAATTTGTAGCTTTGACTACATAGAATGCGCACCCGTCAGGGGTGCGATCAGACTGGTTTAGGCGCTCTTTCTTGTGTTTCTTGGAAAGAAGATAGTCATGCCGAACCAATCTGGCGCCCGAGACGCAAAGGAGTTCTCGGGTGATGCAGGTTGAGCTTTGGCGCGTGCGTTTAGTAACCTCGCTCGCCAGTGCGATATTGGTTGGCGGCTGTAGCGGCGGCGGTCCGGCAGATAGTCTGTTGAACACCGTCGCAAGCGTGATCACAGGATCTGGGACCGCGGCAACAGATGGGATCGCCGGGGTAGATGCCGGCCCCGATGTCAGCATAACCTTGCCCGATAGCCGGGTGGCGTTGGTTGGCGCGGCAAGTCGGGGCACCGTCAAATGGAGCCAGATCAACGGCCCGTCGATTGTTGCTTTTCAGAATAATGCCAGCGCCGTGACGAACGTCGCCGCCGACAAGCCCGGAGTGTACAAATTGCTGCTGTCGGTAACCGATGCGGCTGGCAAGTCGCTCGGCGCCGACACCGTCGTACTGACCGTGAACGCCAATCCGGTGCAGATCGGCGCGAACTCGACACCGCTCGATCACATCCGATCCTTCGTGCGTCCGGCAATGCGAACGGGCAACACGATGGTGCCACTGACAACGTCAAGTTGCGGATTTTCGGATCAGGTCCGCGTCGAACTGACGCAACATTGGGGTTACGGCGCCACCGTCAGCGGCATCGATACTGGTCTGGACCGGATGGTACCTTTCCTGACCAGCAATCCCGGCAAATATCCGATCGTTTACAGTATCGCGTCGATCTACCGGTTCTATAACAACTACGATAACCGCGATCCCGGATATCCTGTACTGCCGCCGGAAACCTATATTCGAGACGCGGCGGGCAATGTGCTGCTTGATGGCGGAAACCCGATCGTCAGCCCGCTCGCGCCCGATGCACCATTCAGGACCATCGGCGCGACTTTGGGCGCCGATATGGCCCGGCGTGAAGCCGTTGTCGGCCAGCGGTTCAGCCTCGTCGTCAATGAAGGGGAGTCTGGTCTTTGGATTCCGGCAGATCGAAACCCGCTCGACATCTGGGGCCGCGATCCGCGCGTGATCGCGGCGATGACCGCGCGCGGGCTTGACCCCAATAATATTCGGCACTGGCAGCAACTTAATTCCGAAGCGAAGGCGCGGCAGGAGCGGATCATCAAAGAAAGCGCCTATGCGGCGTTACGTCTCGGCAGGCCAGACGCCTATTCCTGGTACCAGGAAGGGTTTGGCAAGGAGCGCGGCCGTTGGGCTGGATGGCCTTGGTTCAACTTTCTGTGGAACCAGTTTTTCGATGCAGGCGGCAAGCCGATGGTATCGGACTATTCGTCGCCTGAATTCTATTATCTGTTTGCGAATACCGGATTCTTTGGGGTACGGACCGACTCCAACCAGCCTTATGACATGTTGACCACGACCCTGCGCGAAGTCGGCGGGATGCGGACGCTGGGCCAGCAGAACATGTATCCCTGGGTGAGCCAGGGCTGGGATGGCGGTGACTCGCGCGGGATTGCCGACGATGACCTCTATATCGGTTTCCTCAAGGAGCTTTACACGGCCGGTGCTGTCGGGGCCGCCGCCGGGTACTTCACTTGCGACGGACCGATCTATAGCGCGCTTCGCAATAACGGCGCGATTGGCGCGGATACACCCACGATGGTGCGCGGCTTCATCAATCTGGCGCGCGTCCACGCGCTTTTTACCTATCTTGAGCCGTTCCTTCGCAATGGAGATCTGCTGGTCGGCAGCGGCGATCATGTCTTTAATGGCGACGACATCACCACGCCCGCGATGGAATTCAACGCCGTCGGTGAAGTCGATCCGCCGGTTGATAACTGGCGACCCGCTTCATGGAGCGTTCGCAAGGCCCGCGTGCTCGCTCGCAAGCTGCGCGATGCTGATCGCTGGCTGGTGACGGCATGGGCCAATTCCGGTGAGGATCGCGACATTCGCGTCACCATTGATCCTCGTCTGGGCCAGCTCGCGCTGCGCGCGCGCAAGGCCGGCTCGGTCTACATCGTTGAACTGGTGGGTGGACAGGTTCGGCAGACGTTGGTCGATCCCGATGCAATGAACCCGACCCGCAATCTGTTTCCCGATCAGGGCGCGCTCTAGACCCGCTTTCCGATGCCCCGCACAGCCGATCTTCAGGCCGCCTCCACCAACCCCGCCATCCGCTTCAGCCTCGGCGCGACCATCGGGACCGTCAGCATCGTGCTCGCGACTGCCATCAGCAGCAGCGCGGTGAAGGTCGCGCCGGTGATGATGCCCCGGTCGAGCAGGATGTTGACGAAAATGATCATGATCAGCGCCTTGGTCTGGAGTAGCCAGCCGATGATCGCGGCTTCGCCCGGCGCCCATTTCAGCAGCCGGCCGGCGACGCGCACGCCGATCAGCTTCCCCGCAACCGATGCCACCAGCAGCAACGCCGCCGCCCCGAACACGACCGCCCCGCCGACATCCCATTTGGTCTTCAGCCCGGTCGACAGAAAGAACACCGGCATGAACGCCATCAGCACCGCGCCCCGAAACTGGTCCATCCGCGCCTGATCGAACCATTTGGCGTCGAGCACCGCGCCCGACAGAAACGCACCGACCATGAAGTGCAGCCCCGCCCAGTCGGCGGCGAAACCGCACCCCGCCAGCCAGATCAGGCTGAGATACCAGCGGTCGCCCTCCGCCACCCGCGCCATCAGCCGCCGCACCATCAGCGTCGCGACCGCAAAGGCGATCAGGAAGCCCGCCTGCCGCCCGATCCGCTCCCAATCGAGCAGGATCAGCGCGAGCACGCCCCAGATCGCGATGTCGTCCGCACTTGCATAGCGCAGGACGCGCTGGCCGAGCGGGCGGCGGAGAATCTCGAGCTTTTCCATGAACAGCACCAGGATCGGGAGTGCGGTGACCGCGCAGGCCATGCCGATGCCGAGCACGACTTGCCACGGCGTGCCCTTCGGCCCGATCCAGCCAGGCAGCTGGAGCATCGCGATCGCGGCGACGCTGCCGAAGGCGAACGGCGTCAGCAGCGCGAGCGCCGCCGTCGTCGCGGTCTCGGCGCGCCGCGCCCAGACTTGGGCGAGGTCGAGCTCGATGCCCGCGATCCACACGAACAGCATCACGGCCCACCAGGCGATGCCATTGAGCGCGCCGATCACCGGAGCCGAGAACACGAAGGCATAATAGCCGGGAAACAGCGCGCCGAGCACGCCCGGCCCGAGCAGGATGCCGCCGACGATCTGCACCACCACCAGCGGCGCGTAGTAATCGGTCCGCAAGCCCCGCCAGACGAAATAGGGCACGCTCAGGATCACGACCATCGCGATCAGGAAGATTTCGGTCGTTGCCATTTGCGGCTTATGCCGTTGCGCCGCAGCGCGGGAAAGCGCGGAGTCGGCGGCGGTCCGCTGGCGCAACCACCAGCGACTCCGGTCAGCACTCAGATGTTGGTGTAGCTGCCCTTGGTCCACATCGTGCCGGGGTCGAAGCACCATTCGGTGGTCGTGTCTTCGAAGGTGCAATAGACGCGGATGTGCGCGCCGGCGCTGTCGACCCACGACGTGGCCGACACCGCGCCGCCGGGCTGGTTGAATTCGCCCGTCATCCAGCCGCCGCTCTGGTTGCTGACGACATAGCGTTCGGTCACCGTATAGCCATCGGTTGAAAAGACATGGATGTTGAGCGAGTTGCCGTTGTTGGGATCGAAATAGCTGACCGATGCCGTGCCGATCGGATATGCGGGATTGTCCTGAGCCATGTCACCTCCTGCGTGCGCCGCCCGCCCGACTGCGAGTCGTTGCGCCGTCGCACTGTTGCGGCTCGGCGGCAGTCGCGCAACGGCGAGGTTAACGACGGCGCCGAGCGTACCGAAGCGGGGCGGCGCCCGTGTTAACCCTCTATTAGCCTTCCCGAATTTCGTAATCGGGTGCATCGGGAATGTCGCTACAGGAGCCTCGTCCATGCGCCACATTCTGCCCTTCGTCGCGCTCGCGCTCACCGTTCCCGCCGTCGCGCAAGGGGGCACCGCGCCGTTCACGATCGCCGAGACCGGGCAGGGCTTTGCGCACCTGTCCGACGCGCTCGCCGCCGCCGGTCCGCGCGGGCAATTCACGCAATCGACGATCGTGATCGCCCCAGGCACCTACCGCGAATGCGCGGTGCAGAGCTGGGGCAAGGTGACGTTCAAGGCGGCCACGCCTGGCACCGTGATCTTCGACGGCGTCGCATGTGAGGGGAAAGCGGCACTGGTATTGCGCGGCAGCGGATCGGTGGTCGACGGCATCATTTTCCGCAACATTCACGTCGGCGACGGCAATGGCGCCGGTATCCGCACCGAACTGGGCGACCTGACCGTCACCAACTCGACTTTCCTCGACAGCCAGGAAGGCATTCTCGGCGGCCAGCCGTCGGGGCAACGGATCACGGTCGACCGTTCGACTTTCAGCGGGCTCGGCCAGTGCGACCAGACGCCCGATTGCGCGCACAGCATCTATCTCGCCAACAAGGGCCAGATCACCGTCACCCGCAGCCGGTTCGAACGCGGTCGCGGCGGCCATTATGTCAAGCTGCGCACCCCGCGCGTGTCGATCACCGACAACAGCTTCGACGACACGCAGGGGCGCAAGACCAACTACATGATCGACCTGTCCGAAGGCGGCACCGGCCTGATCGCCAACAATGTCTTCGTGCAGGGGCGCAACAAGGAAAACTGGACCGCGTTCATCGCGGTCGCCGCCGAAGCGCGGACCTATTCGGCGGCCGGGCTGCGGGTGGAGGGCAATCGGGCAATGCTCGCGCCCGGCGAGACGCGTTCGCCCGCATTCGTGGCGGACCTGAGCCATCAGCAGCTTGCGCTGGGCACGAACATGCTCGGCAAGGGCGTGCGCCCGTTCGAGGTGCGCTAGGGGCGGTTCGACAGCTGGACGGCATTGCCGTCGGGATCGATGCCGTCGCACAGCCGCAAGGTGCCGAACGCTTTCACTTCGCCAAATCCGGTGGCGCCGCGCGTGATCAGCTCAGCCCGCGCAGCCGCCACGTCTTCGGCGAAAAAGGCGATTTTGGCAGGGCCTTCCGCCCCATCGAACCGCGCCTCGTGCAGCGCCAGCCGACATCCTCCGCCGTCAAGGTCGAGCCAGCCGGGTTCCTCGCCGACGACTTTCAGGCCCAGGATATCGCGATAGAAGTGGGCCATATCAGCCAGGTTGTGCGTGAACAGGATCACGCGCCGGATGGCAAGCGACACGCCGCTCACCGGCAGGTATCTGCAACGCCCGGATCGAGATCGAGACAGCGCCCGTCGACTTGCGGCGCGCCGAGCTTGAAGCCGATCGTCGCGGCGAGCGTCGGCGCGATGTCGACCGTTTCCACCGCCAGCGGCTGTTCGAAGCCGGTCATCCCCTTGCGCCAGAACAGGATCGGTACGCGCCGGTCATAATCCCAGAAGGAACCATGGGTCGCGACATAGCCCTTCGTCGGATCGGCGATCGGCGTGATGCGCGGCTTCAGCGCGACGACGATGTCGCCCGAGCGCAAGGGGTGGAAGCTCGCCTTGGCGCGTTCGATCAGGCTCCAGGTTTCGGCGGGGGCGGTCGGCGCCGGTGCCGCTTCGATCTCGGCGCGGCTGAAGGCGGCGGCGACTTGCGGGTGCGCGCGGTAAAGCGCCAGCGCTTCCTTCAGTACCGCCGCGCGCTGGGCGGATGTCAGCTTGGGGTCGATCCAGACGTCGCCCGACCCTGAATCGCCAAAGAGGACCTGACCGGTCAGCTTCAGCTTGGCCGCGACCGCGTCGCTGATCGCCCTGGTCGTGAAGGCCGGGTCGATCCGCGCCGCGCTGGGAATTGCGTGGTCGCGGTTGCGTTCGGGCAGGTCGTGCCCGCCGTGGTCCGCCGTCAGCACGACCTCGTAATCGATGCCGAGCGTATCGAGCTTGTCGAAGAAATCGGCCATCGTCTCGTCGAGCGCGGTGAGCTGCAGGCACATTTCATTGCCCTCGGTGCCATAGGTGTGGCCGACATAATCGGTCGCCGACGCGCCGATCGAAATGATGTCGGTCGCGGCGCCCTTGCCGAGGTTCTTTTCCTGCACCAGTGCCGCCGCGAGGCTGAACACCGCCCCGTCGAATTCCGGCGAGGCGCGGAACGGGCGCGCGTCGCCGGGTGCACGTTCGAAGCGGCCGGTGCCGACGGTCTTGCCCGCGCCGATCGCGACGGCGCGATTGCGGGCGATGCAGTAATCGGGCTCATCCAGCGGTGGCTGGCCTGCCGTGATCCGGTCGGCGACGGCGGCGTTGACGCGCGTCACCGATTGCGGCGCGGCGCGCCCGGCATGGCTTGCGAATTTCTTGCCGTCCCACCACCACAGCTCGTCGACCTTGTGGCCGCCCATCATCACGGCCGCGCGGTCCTTGCCCGCGACCGATACCGTCTGCGTCGCCGGATTGGCGGTCTTCATCCGCTCGCCGAGCGTCGGCACCAGCAGATGCACGTCCGATACGGTATAGCCGAGCGAGGTCGATCCCGGCACGCTTTCATCCTCGGCGCAATAGATGATCTTGTCGGTGCGCGCGGCCTTCAGGTCGGTCCAGTTGTTGGCGATGATGCCGGTGCGCGCCGGGTGCATGCCGGTCAGGATCGTCGAATGGCCAGGGCAGGTCTCGGTCGCGGCGTGGCTCTGATAGCCGCTCGGGAACACCGCGCCGGTCAGCAGGCGCTTGAACCCGCCGGTGAAATGGTTGCGATATTCGGCGAACAGATCGGCCGAGAATTGATCGACCGAGATGACGACGATGAGCTTCGGCGCGGGTTTTGCCGCGCTGGCAGGGGCCGCCGGTGCTGCCGCGTCCTGAGCAAGTGCGGCGGGTGTAACAAGCGCGAGCGCGCTGGCGAATAACGTGGCAGCAATCTTCATAAAATTCCCCTCGCGCGTCGAGTGCATTGCCTCTGCGTCCCGGCTATGCACCGTCGCGCGAGGACTTCACAAGGATCAGCGGATGCGCGCTCTTGGTTTCGCTATTGTGACGCTCATTGCCTGGCTGGGCCTTGCCACCTCTGCCATGGCACAGGCGCCCGACCCTTATTCGAAGGGGCCGCACATCGCGCTGAAGCTGATCGCCGAAAGCGACACGCCTGCCGCCGGCAAGACGGTGACGATCGCCTATGACGCGACGCCGCAGCCGGGCTGGCATGGATATTGGCAGAATCCCGGCGATGCAGGGTTCCCGGCGAAGCTCGACTGGAAGCTGCCTGCGGGGGTGACGGCGGGCACGCCGCGCTATCCGGTGCCGACGACGCTGCTGATCGCGGGCCTGATGAATTATGTATTCGAGCAGCATTATACCTTGCTCATCGACCTGAACGTGCCGGCCGGGCTGGCGGCAGGCACCAAGCTGCCGGTGAAGCTGAAGACGCAATATCTCGTCTGCACCGAGGAAATCTGCCAGCCCGAGGCCGCCGAGCTTTCGCTCGACCTGACGGTCGGCGATGGCGCGATCACACCCTACCGGCTCGCGCAGTTCGATCGCTATCGTCAGGCGATCCCCAAGCCGATCGGCATGGCGACGAGCTATCAGATCGACGGCAAGCAGCTGCGCATCGGCGTACCCTATCCCGCCGCCGCGCCGCTCGATCAGGCCTATTTCTTCCCCTCGACGCCTGATCGGCTGAATTACGCAGCGCCGCAGAAGGTGGTGCGCGACGGCGACCGGCTGGTGATCACCACAGAAGTGCTGAAGCCGGGGGCGGGGCCGATCGACGGCATCCTCCGTATCGGCGCGCAGAAGGCCGTCTCGCTGTCCGCAAGCGCAGGCGCGGTGCCACCTGCCAGCGGCGCATCCGGACAATCAGCCGGGGCGGAAAACGGCGTTCTGGTGGCGACGCTGATCGCGCTGGGCGGGGCGATGCTCGGCGGGCTGATCCTCAACATCATGCCCTGCGTCTTCCCGATCCTGAGCCTGAAGGCGCTGAGCCTCGCCAAGGGATCGGTCGATGAGCGCGAGGCGCGGCGCGAGGCGCTGGCCTATACCGCGGGCGTGCTGACGGTGATCATGGGGCTGGGCGCGACCATTCTTGCGCTCCGAGCCGGGGGTGCAGCGGTCGGCTGGGCGTTCCAGTTGCAGAGCCCGGCAACGATCGTCGTGCTGCTGCTGCTGGTCGTCGCGCTGACGCTCAACCTCGCCGGGCTGTTCGAAATCCCGACGCCTGCCTTCGTCGATTCGGCAAGCGGGGCGAGCGGCGCCTTTGCGACCGGCGCGCTCGCGGCGATCATTGCGACGCCGTGCACCGGGCCGTTCATGGGCGCGGCGCTGGGCGCGGCGCTGGTGCTGCCGGCAGCGGCGGCGATGGCGGTGTTCTTCGGGCTGGGCTTCGGCCTCGCGATACCCTTCCTGGCGATCGGTTTCGTGCCTGCGCTCCGCAAGGCGCTCCCCAAGCCCGGGACATGGATGGAGACCTTCCGCCAGGTGCTCGCAGTGCCGATGGGGCTGACGGCGATCTGGCTCGCCTGGGTGCTCGGCGGCGAAGCGGGGGTCGACGGCATCACGCTCGGGCTGGTCGGGGCGCTCGGCGTGGCGGTGGTGCTGTTCGTCGTCGGCAAGCGCCAGCATCAGGGCCTGTCGGCGCATTGGCTGAGCCTGATCGCGCTGGTCGCGGTGACGGGCGCGACGGCCTATGCCGTGCGCCCGGTACCGAAGGGCGCGATGGCGGCGACCGCGCTGGTCGCCGAGGGCAAGGCCGCGTTCAGCGAGGAAAAGCTCGCCGAGGCGCGCGCGAAAGGCCAGCCGGTGTTCGCCTATTTCACCGCCGACTGGTGCCTGACGTGCAAGGTCAACGAACGCGTCGCGATCGACACCGATCAGGTGAAGGCGGCCTTCGCAAAGCATAATGTCGCGGTCATGGTCGGCGACTGGACCGACGGCGACCCCAAGCTCGGCCGCTTCATCGAGAAGCACAACCGCGCGGGTGTGCCGCTGTATTTGTTCTACAAACCCGGCGCGGCCGAGCCCGAAGTGCTGCCGCAAGTTCTGACCCCGGCGATGTTGAGCGAGTTGGCCGGGGGGTAGGGCGTTTCAATACCGAAAGCTGACCCTGTCGGGCCGCACAATCAGTCGCAGAACATCCGACGAAACACGTCACTTGACGTTCCGTTTTCGATCGGGCGATCAACATAGAGTTCGGACTGCGGCATCTTTTTGGCCCGACCCATCTCATCGAAAATCACTGTTCCTTTTTCGGTGAACCCGGCATCCCAGCAGGAGATGTCGATGACATACAAGGTCGTCGTGCCTGCAGAACTGAGGACCTTCCAATGGGCGATCACGTGCCCGGCGCTTTTCTGGACGCGCAACGGATCATAAAAATACTCTAGCCGGCCCTCCGGGAATTCGCGCTGGTAAAATGGCGTCCAAGGCCTAGCGGAAGCCCCTTTTAGCGACAGATCAACTGCGCTCTTTGATGCGCAACCAGCCAACAGAATGAATGTCGCGCAGATGCAGAGAGGCATTTTCATACACTTAAGTTGCCATTCTCGGAGCAGAACCGCAATCGCGCGACCGCTGGCCGGGTTCCAATCGTCACCCCGGCCTTGTGCCGGGGCCCACCGGGCAACCGGGCGAGACGCTCAAGCCTCCATCGACTCGCCTGCCGACGGGTGGGCCCCGGCACAAGGCCGGGGTGACGGGAGGGACGTCAGGCCAGCTCGACCCCGCCCGCGCTCACCTCGCGCCGCCCGACAACCGCCTCGAACCGCTCGTGGTACTTCGGATGCTCGGTGCCCATCAGCCGGTCCCACCAGGTGAAGTAAAGCCCGAAATTATAGCGCCCCTCGGTATGGTGCAGGTCGTGATGCGTCGTCGTCGTCAGCCAGCCCGTCAGCGGCGAGCGCGTGAAGCCCGGCCACGCCAGCTCGAAGCCCGAATGGCCGAAGACGTTGCGCGCGATCTGATGGCCAAGGAAGATGAAAACCGACCACGGCTGGATCGGCGCGACCCAGCTGATCGCGAGGAACATCACCGGGATGTAGATGCTTTCGAACACCGCTTCGATCGGCGCGAAGCTGTAGGCCGCCCAGCTCGTCGGCGTGCGGCTCAGGTGATGCGCGTGATGCGCGCGCCGGAACAGCGCCTTCAGGTGCAGCGTGCGGTGCATCCAGTAGAACCAGGTGTCGTGCAGCAGCACCATCGCGATGATCTGCGGGATCAGGATCGCCAGCTCGGGCGCGCCGCGATTGACCGGAATCCAGCCTGCGCGAAACATCGCGAACGTAAGCAGGTTGACGACCGAAAAGACCGCGATCGTCTCCACCGACTGGCGGAATTCGCGCAGGCGGTCGGCGCGCGTCGCCAGGCGGTTCTGGATGCGGCGATGCGCGATCGCATGGCGGATCAGCCAATAGAGGATCGCAATCCCCGCTGCGCCGATGATGTAGCGGATGAATTCGATCTGGAAGCTGCGCACCAGCCGCTCGCCGATCAGGATCATGAAGTCGATCATCAGCAATCCCTCAATCCATTCGCCCGAATCACCTTGTGACACTGTACCGGTCATTAGTTGGCGGCAAGCTCTAGGCGGCGCAGCGCCGTGCCTGCAAAGCCCCTATGGGAATCAGTCGCGCTTGCCGTTAGAGCCTCTCGTCATGACCCAGTTCGATCTGACCGACGATCAGCGCGAGATTCAGGACCTTGCGCGCAAATTCACTGCTGACCGGATCACGCCCTTTGCCGGCGAATGGGACGAGAAGCACATCTTCCCGCGCGATACGATCAAGGCGGCGGCCGAGCTCGGCTTCGGCGCGATCTATGTTTCGGAAGAATCGGGCGGCATCAATCTCGGGCGGCTGGAAGCGGCGCTGATCATGGAGGCGATGGCCTATGGCTGTCCGTCGACCAGCGCCTTCATCAGCATCCACAACATGGCGAGCTGGATGATCGACCGCTTCGGGTCGGACGCGGTGAAGGCGAAATATCTGCCATCGCTCGTCACGATGGACCACATCGCCAGCTATTGCCTGACCGAGCCGGGGTCGGGGTCCGATGCGGCGGCGCTCAAGACCAAGGCGGTTCTCGACGGGGACCATTACGTCGTCACCGGCACCAAGCAGTTCATTTCGGGCGCAGGCGAGAACGACATTTACGTCACGATGGTCCGCACCGGCGAGGAGGGACCGAAGGGCATTTCCTGCCTTGTGATCGAGCGCGATATGCCGGGCGTGTCGTTCGGCGCCAATGAGCGCAAGCTCGGCTGGCATTCGCAGCCGACGCGGCAGGTGATCCTGGACGAGGTGCGTGTGCCGGTCGAAAACCGCGTCGGCGGGGAGGGCGAGGGATTCCGCATCGCGATGATGGGGCTGGACGGCGGGCGCTTGAACATCGGCGCCTGCTCGCTCGGCGGGGCGCAGCGCTGCCTTGACGAGGCGGTCCGCTACACCAAGGACCGCAAGCAGTTCGGCACGGCGGTGGCCGATTTCCAGAACACCCAGTTCATGCTCGCCGACATGGCGACCGAACTGGAGGCGGCGCGGGCGCTGCTCTATCTGGCGGCGGCGAAGGTGACCGCGAACGCCCCCGACAAAACGCGCTTCGCGGCAATGGCGAAGCGGCTGTCGACCGACACCGGATCGGCCGTGGTCGACCGTGCGCTGCAGCTGCACGGCGGCTATGGCTATTTGATGGACTATCCGATCGAGCGCTTCTGGCGCGACCTGCGGGTGCACTCGATCCTGGAGGGCACCAACCAGGTGATGCGGATGATCGTCGGGCGGGAGCTGACGCGGCAGTGAGGGGGCGGCAAAAGGGTTCTCGACGGGCGCTTCTCGGCTTCGCTCGAAGCTGCTCGAACCCAACGGTGAGCAAATCTTCCGTCCCACCCCTTCCGTTGAGTTCGAGCGAAGTCGAGAACCGGAAGCCAAGCGTATCATGACCGACGTCCTCACCCTCACCGAAGGCCGGATCGGCCGCATCCGGCTCAACCGGCCGAAGGCGATCCATGCGCTCAATCATGCGATGTGCGTGACGATCCTCGACGCGCTCGACGCGTTCGAGGGCGACGATGACATCGCCGCGGTCGTGTTCGATCATGCCGAGGGGCGCGGTTTCTGCGCGGGCGGGGACATCCGGATGCTTGCGGAAAGCGGGCAGGTCGACGGCGCCGAAGCACGCGCCTTCTTCCACGCCGAATACCGGATGAACCACCGGCTGTTCGCCTATTCGAAGCCGACGATCGCAATCATGGACGGAATCACGATGGGCGGCGGCGTCGGCATATCGCTTCCGTGCCGCTACCGCGTCGCGACCGAAAATACGCGCTTCGCGATGCCGGAAACCGGGATCGGGCTGTTTCCGGATGTAGGTGGCGGCTGGTATCTGCCGCGCCTGCCCGGCCATGTCGGCATGTATCTGGCGCTGACTGGCGCGCGGCTCGATGGCGCGGAGTGCCTCGCGCTGGGGCTGGCGACGCATTACCTATCGTCGGAAGCCGTACCGGCTGCGGTCGCGGCGCTGCACGATAGCGGCGACCTGTTCGAGACGCTGAAGCGCCACGGCACCGGCGCGCCGATTGCTCGCATCGTCGAGGAGCGGACGCATATCGAGCGGCTGTTTTGTTGCGACAGCGTGGCGGCGATCATCGCCGCGCTCGATGCCGATGGCAGCGACTGGGCGACAAAGCAGGCAGCGACGCTGCGGACCAAATCGCCGCTCTCGATGGCGGTCGCCTATCGCCAGCTGCGCGAGGGCGCGGCGATGCCCGATTTCGCGGCGGAGATGGCCCAGGAATATGCGATCGGCGCGCGGATGGTGCACACGCACGACTTTATCGAGGGCGTGCGCGCGCTGATCGTCGACAAGGACAATGCGCCGGTCTGGGACCCCGCTACGCCGGAAGGCGTGAGCGCGGCGATGCTCGACGCCATCTTCGCGCCGATGCCCGAGGGGGAAGGGTGGACTCCCAACTGACTTCTTTCGTCATCCCCGCGCAGGCGGGGATCCATAACCACAGCGGGACCCATGGATTCCCGCCTTCGCGGGAATGACGTTATGTCCGACTACCAAACCATCATCGTCGACCACCACGATGCCGTGACGCTGGTCACGCTCAACCGCCCGCAGGCGCTCAATGCGCTCAACAGCCAAGTGCTGGCCGATCTGATCGCGGCGTTTGCGGCTTATGACGCCGATCCCGGCCAGCGCTGCCTCGTGCTCACCGGCTCGGAGAAGGCCTTCGCGGCGGGCGCGGACATCAAGGAAATGTCGGAACAGGGCTTTGCCGACATGTACGGCCGTAATTTCTTCGCCGGGTGGGAGCGGGTGACGGCGACGCGCAAGCCCTGGATCGCAGCGGTCAGCGGCTATGCGCTGGGCGGCGGCTGCGAAGTCGCGATGATGGCCGACTTCATCATCGCCGCCGACACCGGCAAGTTCGGCCAGCCCGAGATCAAGCTTGGCGTTTCACCCGGCATGGGCGGATCGCAGCGGCTGACGCGCGCGATCGGCAAGGCCAAGGCAATGGAAATGTGCCTGACTGGGCGGATGATGGACGCCGCCGAAGCCGAACGCTCGGGGCTAGTCGCGCGCGTGGTGCCGGCCGCCGATCTGGTCGCGGAGGCGCTGAAGACGGCGGCTGCGATCGCGGCAATGCCGCCGCTGGCCGCGATCGCCAACAAGGAGATGGTCAACGCCGCGTTCGAAACGGGCCTGGCGCAAGGGATATTGTTCGAACGCCGCCTGTTCCACGGTCTGTTCGGCACCGAGGATCAGAAGGAAGGCATGGCCGCATTCGTAGAGAAGCGGCCGGGGAACTGGACGGGGCGTTGATGCCTGAGTTCCTCGCCCCTTCAGGGGAGAGGATAGCGGCGCTTGGCAGCTTGCTGCCTAGCACAGCTTGGTGAGGGGTTAGTGAGTCTCACGCCCCTCACCAACTTCGACTAGCCAGCGAGCTGGCAAGTCTGCGTATCCTCTCCCCAATGGGGCGAGGAGTAGATCAGGAGACTATCATGGCACGCATCGGATTCATCGGGCTCGGCAATATGGGCGGCGGAATGGCGGCAAACCTTGCCAAGGCGGGGCATGATGTGCGCGCATTCGATCTGTCGGCCGATGCGCTCGACAAGGCCAAGATCGCAGGATGCCTGCCGATGGAGAGCGCCGCTGCCGCTGCCGACGGTGCCGAAGCGATCGTGACGATGCTCCCCGCCGGCGCGCATGTCGAATCCACTTATGAAAATGCGCTGTTCGGCGCCGCGACGCCGGGCACGCTGCTGATCGATTGCTCGACGATCGACGTCGCGACTGCCAAGCGCGTCGCGGAAACCGCAGCCGCCAAGGGGCTGGTCGCGGTCGACGCGCCGGTGTCGGGCGGCATCGCCGCTGCCAATGCCGGGACGCTGACTTTCATGGTCGGCGGCAGCGACGATGCCTATGCCCGTGCCAAGGCGATCCTCGACAACATGGGCAAGGCGGTCATCCACGCCGGGGCGAACGGCGCGGGGCAGGCGGCCAAGATCTGCAACAACATGCTGCTCGGCGCGACGATGGTCGCGACCTGCGAAGCGTTCCTGCTCGCCGACAAGCTCGGGCTCGACGCCCAGCGCTTCTATGACATCGCCAGCGTCTCGTCGGGACAGAGCTGGTCGATGACGAGCTATTGCCCGGTCCCGGGCGTCGGTCCGGAAACGCCCGCCGACCGCGACTATCAGGGCGGCTTTGCGGTCGCGCTGATGCTGAAGGACCTGAAGCTTGCAGCGCAGGCGGCCGCCGACACCGGTGCACAGACGCCGATGGGCGCGCGCGCTGCCGAACTATATCAGGCTTTTGCCGACGCCGGACAGGGCGGGCTCGATTTCTCCGCCATTATCCGGATGCTCAGCACCTCTCCCGGCGCCTAGCCACCCTTGCCCCCGCTTCCAAAGCCGTTAATCGTGGCGGGAAAAGGGGAGACGGGGATGGCAACCACGGCGGCGAACGACGACATTGAGGCGACGACCGCGCAGCCAAGCGCGCACGACGTTCGACTGATCATCACCGCGTCGTCGCTCGGCACCATCTTCGAATGGTATGATTTCTTCATTTACGGCACGCTTGCGGCGAGCGGCATCATCGGCCGCACCTTCTTTCCGGCGGGCAATGAAATCGTCCAGACGCTGCTCGCCTGGGCTGGGTTCGCGGTCGGCTTCGGCTTCCGTCCGCTGGGGGCAGTGGTGTTCGGCTATCTCGGCGACCGGCTGGGGCGCAAGTACACCTTTCTGGTGACAATCACGCTGATGGGCGTCGCGACCGCCGGAGTCGGTTTCGTGCCGTCGGCCGAGGCGATCGGGCTGGCCGCGCCCGCGATCATCCTGCTGCTGCGTATCCTGCAGGGGTTGGCGCTTGGCGGCGAATATGGCGGCGCGGCCATCTATGTCGCCGAACACGCCCCCGCGGGAAGAAGCGGCTTCTACACCAGCTTCATCCAGGCAAGCGTTGCGGGCGGTTTCATCCTGTCGCTGATCGTCGTGCTGCTAGCAAAGGCACTGCTGCCCGATGCCGTCTGGCAGGCGTGGGGATGGCGGCTGCCATTCGTGTTCAGCATCGTGCTGCTCGCGGTGTCGCTGTGGATGCGCTTCAAACTGTCGGAAAGCCCGGTGTTCAAGGCGATGAAGGCCAGCGGCGAGACCGCGCGCAATCCCTTCGTCGAAAGCTTTACCTACCCCGGCAATCTCAGCCGCCTGTTCGTGGCGCTGTTCGGCATCGCGGCGGGGCTGACGGTGATCTGGTATACATCGATGTTTACCGTGCTTGCCTTCCTGCAAGGGCCGATGCGCGTCGACGATACTGCCGCGCAACTGATCGTCGGCGTGGGCGCTGCCGCCGGGCTCGTCTGGTTCGTGCTGTTCGGCTGGCTGTCGGACCGGATCGGGCGCAAGCTGCCGATCGTGGTCGGCTATGGGCTGACGCTCGTCACCCTGTTTCCGCTGTTCTGGGTGATCGGCGCGGCCGCCAATCCCGAACTGGCGCGCGCCGCGCGCGACATGCCCGTGGTGGTGGCGGGGCCGCACTGCGAATATCGTCCCTTCGCCCAGAAGCAGGAAGACAGCTGCGCCAAGCTGCTCGATCTGCTGTCGAAAAAGGGCGTCGCCTATACGACGATGATCGCGCCCGCGACGGCGGTGAGCATCGGCGGGCAGGCGGTGCACGGCGACACGCCTGAAGCGCTCGAAACCGCGCTCATCGCCAGCGGCTACAATCTGGACAAGGTCGTCCCGTCGCCGGGGAATATCGCGCTGATTCTGCTGTGCATCATCCTGCTGACGGGGCTTGCCGGCATGACTTATGGCCCGGTTGCGGCACTTCTCAGCGAGCTGTTCCCGCCGCGCATCCGCTATAGCTCGATGTCGATCCCCTATCACATCGGCACGGGATATTTCGGCGGGTTCCTGCCGTTCATCAGCCAGTACATCGTCGCGCGCACCGGTAATCCCTATGGCGGGCTGTGGTATACGCTGGGGGTGGTGCTGATGGCGCTGGTGGTGACCGTGGTGATGCTGCCCGGCGGCAAGCGAACCGGGCATCGCGGCTAGCGTCGGGCGCGCGTGCGCGGTAGGCGCTAGCCGTGATGACAAGCCCGCTTCGCCTGCGCCTCGACGGCGCCGCTCTCGCCCACAACTGGCAGACGCTCGCGGCGATGAGCGGTCGTGCGGCCTGCGGCGCGGCGATCAAGGCCGACGGCTATGGCCTCGGCGCGCGCGACGTGACTGCGCGGCTGGCGGCGGCGGGGTGCCGCGACTTTTTTGTCGCGACCTGGGCCGAGGCGGCCGCGCTGGCGCCGCTCGGCCTGTCGCTGTCGGTGCTCCACGGCGTCCGCACCCAGGACATGGAGGCAGCGCAGTCGCTGCCGGACGTGCGCCCGGTGCTCAACAGCGCCGCACAGGTGGCGCGCTGGCGCGCGGCGGGCGGGGGCCGGTGCGACGTGATGGTCGATACCGGCATGAACCGGCTCGGCGTGTCGGCGGAGGAAGTTCGCGACGGGCTGCTCGACGGACTGGCGATCGAAACGCTGATGAGCCACCTCGCCTGCGCCGACGAGGATGTCGCGATGAATGCGGCGCAGCGATCGGCGTTCGTCGGCATCGTCGGCCGCGTGGGGGCGCGGCGGCTGAGCCTTGCCAATTCGGCCGGGATCGCGCTCGGCGCCGATTATGCGTTCGATCTGACGCGGCCGGGGTTGGCTCTTTATGGCGGCGTGCCGCGTGGCGAATTCGCTGGACGGATCCGGCAGGTCGCGATTCCCGAGGCGCAGATCCTCCAGCGGCGGCTGCTCCGCGCGGGTGACCGGATCGGCTATAACGCGACCTTCACTGCGCCGCGCGACCTCGCCGTCGCGATCGTGAACATCGGCTATGCCGATGGCTATTGGCGCGGCTTTTCGGGGACCGGGAGCGCTTGTGCGGGCGGTGCGGTGCTGCCGGTGATCGGTCGCGTCTCGATGGACCTGGTCGCCGTCGATATCAGCGTGGCGCCCGCGCTGGGCGAGGGCGATTGGGTGGCGCTCGATTATGATCTGCCCGTGGCGGCGGCGCGCTCGGGCATGTCGCAGTACGAGCTGCTGACCGGGCTGGGTCGCCGTTTCGAGCGGGTCTGGTACTGACGGCCATCTGCAAAGCCGAGGCACAAAAAAGGGCCGCTCCGATGAGGAGCGGCCCGATTTGGTTTGGTTCTTGCGGCGTTTACTTGCCGTTCGAACCGAGCGTGACCTTGAAGCCGCTGTAGAAATAGCGGCCGAAGTTCTGGAAGATCGCGTCGCCGGCGCCCGTGCCCAGCGCGCCATAGGGCGGTAGCTGGTTGAAGGCATTGTCGACGCCGAAGTAGAATTCGAACTTCTTGTTCACCGCCTGCGAAATCCGGAAGTTGTGGTAGGTCACATCCGGATAGTTCACGACCGGCAAGATGTCGGCGTTCTGCGGCGGGCGGCCCTGGAAGCTGTGCTGGTTCTCATAGGCCGAGATCGACTGCACGCCGATATACTGCAACTGGTAGCGCAGCGAGAGGCCCGACGCCGTCTTGTAGTTGGCGGTGAACTGGCCTTCGAGGCGCGGATCGCCGACGTTCCCCAGCTGCGCCGAACCGAAGCGCGGATCGGTCGGGCTGGTGAAGTTGGTGCGCTCGAACAGATAGGTCACGAGCGTGCCCAGCTGCAGTGCCGAACCATTATCCCAACGCTTGCGATAGTTGAGTTCAACGTCGATACCCGAAGTGCGCTGCTTCGCGAAGTTGACGCCACCCGAGGTGCCGACGTTCGCATTGTTGAAGAAGCCGGTGGTTGGGTCGCGTGCCGTCAGCAGCTGGCAGAACTGGTTGTTCAGCGATGCCAGATCGTAGCACTGGTTGAGGATCGTCTGCAGCCCGAGCGTCGCGATCAGGTTCGTGACTTCGATGTTGTAGTAGTCGATCGTCAGCGAGAAGCCACGCGCGAAGCGCGGTTCCGCAACGAAGCCAACCGTGAAGCTCTTGCCTTCTTCGGCGAGGAGATTCGGGTTGCCCGCGTTGAAGAAGCCCTGGCTCTGCGTGCGGAACGGCGTGTTGACGAACGTGCTGCCTGCCGCAGTGACGCCGGGCACGCGCGCCGCAATGCAGTTGGCGAGGCGATTTGCCGTGCCGTTGTTGATGTTGAGCAGATCGCACGGATCGGCAACGAAGTTGAAGTTCTGGGTCGGTGCCAGGAACAGGTCGCTCTGCGTCGGCGCGCGCACCGCGACCGCGTAGCTGCCGCGGACGCGGAAGTCACGGATCGGCGCCCAGACCAGACCGGCGTTATACGACCACACGCCGCCGGTGCGGGTGTTGTAGCTCGAATAACGGCCGGCGCCGGTCACCGTCAGTTCCTCGAAGAACGGGACGTTCTTCAGGATCGGCAGTTCGACTTCGCCATAGCCTTCGACCGTCGTCAGCGCCGGCGGTGCGAAGTCGGCGATCGCGTTCAGGAAGGTGCCGCCCGACTTGGTGAGCGGATCCCACTGCGCGAAGGCGGTTTCCTTGCGATATTCCGCGCCGACGTTGAACCGGACAGGGCCGCCGGGCAGGTTGAAGAACTTGCTCGTGTCGCCGCTGATGTTCAGCGTGACGTTGAACTCCTCAGCAAGCTGCGTGCGGGTTGCGGTAGTATTCACGAAGTTCAGCGCGGCCTGCGACGGTGCACCGAAACCGAACTGGTTGATCGGAATACAGTCAGGACGGACGTTGGTGGTCGCGTTGACGGCGCAGATCACGCGCTGACCGAGCGAGTTGGTCGCAAAGTTGGTGCCCGTGAAATTCGCAGGCGCCACCACGGCATTCTGCGCCAACACGATACCATCCGGATTGCCGTTGCGGTCGGCGACGATCAGGTTGTTCAGCGACCGCAGGAAGCTCGAATAACGGCCATAGTTGACCGCCAGTTCATAGTGCCAGGTGCCGTTGAAGTCGCCCTTGATGCCGCCGACGAAGCGGTACAGCTCGCGCTGCTGCAATTCACCACGGCCACCGAAATCGACGTTGAAGCGATTGATCGGGAAGGTGCCGGTGGCCGGGTTGGCGCAGCGGCCGATGCTCTGCAGGGTCGCGAGTGCCTGCGCCGTCAGGAACGCGTTGCTGCAGCTGATGTTGTTGGTCAGCGCACCAAAGCCGGTCGAGAAGCTCGGCTGGCCTTCCTGGTTGACGTTGTACTTGACGTACTTGCCTTCGAAGAAAGTCTTGAAGAGGTCCGAGAAGTCATAGTGCGCCAGCACGTTGACCGACCAACGCTCGTTGAGCGGGTTGAGCTGGCCGGTGTTGCGCAGCGTCGAGCCGAGGCCGCCGACCGTGTTGGGGCTGCCGCCGTTGGTGATGTCGCGGAAGTCGAGCGACGGATTGCTCAGCACCAGGCGACCGTCGGCCGTGAACGCGTAGCGCTGGGCGCGGTTGGCGAAGCTGGCCGGCGACTGACGGCAGCGTGCAAGGTTAGCGGTGTTCGCTGCGTCGCAGATCGCGTCAAGACCGCCGCCGTCGAAGATCGTGCCGTTGCGGACGTTGGTGAAGAACTGGTTGTCGGCAACGCCGTTGCCCGCCGCCGGCTCGCCTGCCGTGTTTTCGGCGAGGTTGAACTGCGAACGGCCGTCGAACGCGCCGGTCTGGTCGGGGCGATCGGTGAAGTACAGCGGATTGAGGCGCGAATATTCGGCCGATACCGCGATGTTGCCGCGACCTTCAGCGAAATTGCGGCCATAGGTGATCGCGCCGTAATAGGAGCCGCGATCGCCAAGATACGAAGCGCCGCCCTGACCCGAGATGCGCAGGCCGTCGAAGTTCTTCTTCAGCACGAAGTTGACGACGCCCGCGATCGCGTCCGAACCATAAACGGCCGAGTTGCCGCCGGTCACGACATCGACGCGCTCGAGCAGTTCGGGCGGGATCGTGTTGGTATCGACCGAGTAGCTGCCCGGAATCGAGGTGACGTGACGACGGCCGTCAACCAGCACCAGCGTGCGGGCGGTGCCGAGGCCACGAAGGTCGAGGATGCTGAGACCCGAGGTGCCGATGAAGCGCGTCGAGTTTGCCTGGCTGAAGGTCGAACGCAGCTGCGGCAGGTCGTTGAGCGCGTCACCGACGTTGATCTGGCCACGATCAAACAGGTTTTCCGCGGTCACCGACGTGATCGGCGCGGGCGAGTCGAGCGCGGCGCGACCGATGCGCGAGCCCGTGACGGTAACGGTGGGCTCTTCTTCCTTGTCGGTAGCGGTCGGCGTCGGCGTGGGCGCCGGCGTCGTCTGTGCCGACGCGGCCACCGGAAGGCTGACCAGAACACCCGCGAGCGCCGTCGCGCTCAAAAGCTCCCTCATCTTCATTAATTTTGCCCCAGTTGCGAGCTGAAATGCCCTAAGACCTGTCATCAAACCGACATTACGCCGCCGATGCAAGGCGCGAACGCAGGAATTCCAACCTTTTCGTTAAGTTTCCATACAGGCTGTTGCACGATTGCCACGGTCGCAAATCATGCGATTCGAGCCATAAAATTGCGCGCGGGACCGTTCTATCCGTCTAATGCACAAGCTTCATATAACAGAGACATGTAACAATATGTCACTTTTAAGACAATTTATTATCGTCGTCGGCGCGCCGGAATCAGAAGCTTACGATTCGCCAATCGCGCGGTGCCGGAGGGAGACTGGGACACGCGCATCCCGGCAACGACACACCGCCGCATTCGTATGCAGTCGGCCGTTACCGGTTCGGGGTCGATCGGGCCGACAGGCGGGCGATCTCCCCGCTATCGGCCCGAATCGCTTTCCGCCAGCGGGTGCTCAGCGCTCGACGCAGACCGCGATGCCCATGCCGCCGCCGATGCACAGCGTCGCCAGTCCCTTCCTGGCGTCGCGGCGGCCCATTTCGTACAGCAGCGTCGTCAGCAGCCGCGCTCCCGACGCGCCGATCGGGTGGCCGATCGCGATCGCCCCGCCGTTGACGTTGATCTTGCTGGTATCCCAGCCGAGTTCCTTGTTCACCGACATCGCCTGCGCGGCAAAGGCTTCGTTCGATTCGATCAGGTCGAGATCGCCGATCGACCAGCCCGCCTTTTCCAGCGCGCGTTTCACGGCCGGGACCGGGCCGATGCCCATGATCGACGGATCGACACCTGCCGATGCCCAGCTCGCGATCCGCGCGAGGATCGGCATGCCGCGCTTTTCGGCTTCCTCGCGCGATGTGATGACGAGCGCGGCGGCGCCGTCGTTGATGCCGCTGGCGTTGGCGGCGGTCACCGTACCGTCCTTCTTGAACGCCGGGCGCAGGCCCGACACGCCGTCGATCGTCACGCCGTCACGGATATATTCGTCGGTGTCGACGATCGTGTCGCCCTTGCGGCCCTTGACGGTGACGGGGGCGATCTCATCCCTGAAGCGGCCCTCGGCGCGCGCGGCTGAGGCCTTGTTCTGCGATGCGACCGCGAACTCGTCCTGTTCGGCGCGGGTGACCTGATATTGCTCGGCCAGATTTTCCGCCGTGATCCCCATGTGATAGCCGTTGAACACGTCCATCAGGCCGTCCTTGATCATCGTGTCGACCAGGCTCAGGTCGCCCATCTTGGTGCCGGCGCGCAGGAATTGCGCATGCGGGGCAAGGCTCATCGATTCCTGCCCGCCCGCGACCACGATGGTCGCGTCGCCGCTGACGATCGACTGGTAGGCGAGCGCGACTGCGCGCAGGCCCGACCCGCACACCTGATTGACGCCGTAGGCCGGGATTTCCTTGGGCACGCCCGCCGCCATCGAAGCCTGGCGCGCCGGGTTCTGGCCCTGACCGGCGCTCAGCACCTGGCCCAGGATGACTTCCGACACATCGGCGCCGGTGATGCCCGCCTGCGCCATCGCCGCTTCGATCGCGACGCGACCAAGTTCGTGCGCGGGCGTGGTCGCAAATGCTCCGTTGAAGCTGCCGACGGGCGTGCGCTTGGCGGCGGTGATAACGATGTCGGTCATGGTGAGCGTCTCCTGCGGGCGGGGCTATGTTCTGCGGTCTATCTAGACCCGGTCACGCGTCCGATCCAGTCGGCAAGCGGGCGCCACAGCGCCGCGGATGCGGCACTGCCGACGACCATGCCGACATGCCCGCTCTGCAGGTCATGCCGCGTGCCGAGGCCGGCCGCGCTGGCGCTGGGGACGATCCGGTCGGTCATCGAAACGAAATCGATCGTCGGGCAGTCCAGCGCGTGCGGATCGATCGTCCGCCCCGCGATCTGCCAGCCACCGGCGCCCGGCAGATCGCGGGCGAAGAAATCGAACATTTCGGCGCCCGCCGCATAGGTGAGCGGCGCCCCGCCATTCGCCCAATCCTCTAGCGCGACGAAGTTTCTTGCCGCTGCGCTGTCCGGCGCCAGTTCGGAAAAACGCTCAAACTTGGCGATCGTGCGCGCCGGGTCGAGCGACCAGAAGGCGCTTTGCAGCACTTCCATCGGCACGAGACCCAGCTGGCGGCAGCTCGGCTCGGCCGCGTTCCACAGCGCCGCGATCCGCGCCCGCGCCCGCTCGCCGAAACCGGCGAAATGCCACGGCGCCGCGATCGCACCGAGCCCGCGCACCGGCATCAGGCTGGCCGCGGCGATCGCCATCGTCCCGCCCAGGCAATAGCCGACCAGCACCGGCGGCGTCTCGAGCCGGGCCGCGAGCGGCAGCAGCAGACCGGTAACATGCGCGCTGATGTCGATCGCGTGCTCGTCGGGCGAGGGCGCGCCCCAGTCGAGCAGCAGCACGTGGTGGCCCTGCGCCGCCAGCCAGCGCAGCAGCGAGCGTTCCGGCGCGAGATCGAGAATGAAGGGCGGGTTGATCAGCGACGGCACGAAGACCACCGGCGGTCCGTCGCCGCCGTAATCGATCAGCGACGCGCGTCCGATCCGGTGGCGAGCGGGCGGGATCGCGCGGGGCGGGCCGCGGTCGGCTGCCTGATAGGCGGCAAGGCCGGCGAGTGCTGCGGCGCGGCGCTCGGTGGAACCGTGAGTCTCTCGCGCCAAGATTTGCAGAAACAACGGCAGCGGCCGGGGGCCGTGTTGCGGCGCCGCACGAAATGATGATAGAGGCGCGTCATTCACGTGCGAGGGCCTCCCCCATGAAAAAAGCGTCCGCCGACGGCGTCGTCATCATCAAGAAATATGCGAATCGCCGCCTCTACAACACCGAGACGTCGTCCTACATTACGCTCGAACATCTCGCCGCGATGACGCGCGAGGGTCGCGACTTCAAGGTCGTCGATGCGAAGACCGACGACGACATTACGCATAATGTGCTGACGCAAATCATCATGGAAGAAGAATCGCGTGGCCAGACGATGCTGCCGGTCAATTTCCTGCGCCAGCTGATCTCGATGTACGGCGATTCGATGCAGGCGATGGTGCCGGGCTATCTCGAAGCTTCGATGGAAGGCTTCCGCCGCAACCAGGCGCAGTTCAAATCGGCGGTCGAGGGTGCGTTTGCGCATTCGCCCTTCGCCGAGATCGCCAAGCGCAACATGGAAATGTTCGAGGCTGCAACCGCCGCCTTCAAGCCGCCCGTTCCCGGTGCGCCCGCCAGCAAGGATGAGGAAATCGCGGCGCTGAAGGCCGAACTCGCCAAGCTTCAAGAGAAGGTCGAAAAGCTCGGCGAGTGAGCCGGGTGTGGCTTCAATCAACGCGGCGTTCCTCATCCCCGCGGAGGCGGGGATCCATGCCGGGCAGGCGCTTCGGCTGATCGCATAGCTTGCGCCTCCGGATTTCCGCCTGCGCAGGAATGACAGCGGTCTAAGCGGCCGCTGGACTTACCGCTTCGGCTTGACGAACTTCAGCGTCATCCGGTCGCTTTCGCCGATCGCGGCATAGCGCGCGCGATCCTTGTCGCCCTCGGCATAGTTGGGCGGCAGCGTCCAGACACCCTTCGGATAGTCGTGCGCGTCCTTCGGATTGGCGTTGACCGTGCTTTCGCCGACCAGCACGAAGCCCGCCTTCTTCGCATGCGCGATCACCGACGATCGCTTCATATAGCCGCTCTTGGCTTCGGTGATGCCCTTCGCATCCTCGGGCAGGTGATGCTCGACCACGCCCAGCGTGCCGCCGGGCTTCAGCATCGCGAACATCTGGTCGAACGCCGCCTGGGTCTGGTCGGTCGCGCCGAAGCTCCAGTTATGGACGTTGCGGAACGTCAGCACGACGTCGGCGCTGCCGTTCGGTACCCGGTCGGGCGCGTCGCTGCTGGGGAAGGTCGCGAAGCCGATTTTGCCATAGACGGACGGGTTGGCTGCGATCAGCTTTTGCACCCCGGCGCGCGACTTTTCGCTCGGCGCGGCGGCGATGTAACGGCCCTTGGCGAGATAGGGCGCCAGGATTTCGGTGTACCAGCCGCCCGACGGCCAGATCTCGACGACAGTGTCGGTCGGCTTAACGCCGAAAAAGGCAAGCGTTTCAGCCGGGTGGCGATATTTGTCGCGTAGCACATTGGCGGGCGTGCGGGTGGGCGCAGCAATCGCGGCACGCAGCGCGGGTGAGGGCTGCGGCGTTGCCGCGACCAGCGCGGTCGCGCCGGCGAGGGCAGCGACGGCGAGCGGGGCGATCAGATATCGGCGCATTGGGGTCTCCTAAGGATTCGATTTTGCGCGTGTTCTGGCCTTGCCTGCGGGGCGATGCAAGCGGGGGGTTGGCCTCAGTGCCGGAACGGCAGATCGCGGCGCAGATAGACGAGCGTGCGGTAGTTTTCGCGCGGCGTCGAAAACACCACCCGGTAATCGCGTGCCAGCACCGGGCGCAGCGTGGCCACGCTCGCGCGGTTCCAGATCGCGAGGCGGCGGGTCGAGGCGAGAATGACGGGCGGGCGCCGATCCACGATGCGGCGCACTTCGGCGGCCTCGACGATCCCGGTCGCGCCTTGCTCGGTCGTGTAGGCGAGCAGATTGGGAAAGGCATAGGCGGTCGGCAGACAGGTGTCCGCCAGCCGATAGGTGATGGTGTCGCCGATGAAGACATAGGGGCAGTCGCCCCGGCTGTTGAGCGCGACCAGCCGTGCGACTTCGCGCGCCCCGGGCGCGTCGTTGGGGCGGATCGCACCGCGCACCAGCAGGATCGCGACGCCGATCGCGAGCGCCCCGATCGCCCAGTGCCGCGACCGGCCGAGGGTGGCGGCGGCGAGCAGCGCAGTCGGGCCAACCAACGGCAGCGCGTAATGATCGAAGAAGGTGCCGATCGCGGCAAAGCCCGCCAGCGCCGCCGCGCCCCACAGCGTCGCCAGCCACACCTCGCGCGCGTGCGGACCGGCGGCACGGCGCCGCCACCCGATCGCGCCCGCAAGGATCAGTACCCCGAGCTGCGCGAATATGCCTAGCAGCCGCATCAGTAGCTGGTCGAGCGGGTAGCCGGGCCGCAGAAAGATCGACGTCACATTGGCGAACCAGAAGGCATCGAACGCCGCCGGGCCGATCGCGCGGTAATAGCCAATCGCGCCGAGGCTGGGGGCCGCGCCCGCCGCCATCCAGCCGATCGCCGCCGCTGCGGTCAAAGGCCAGCCGGCCTTGGCCTGGCGCAGGTACCACAGGTGCGCGAGACCGAAGAACGCGCCTTCGAACACCGGCGTGTATTTGATCTGGATCGCCAGCCCCGCCAGCAGGCACGCGGCCATCCCGCTGGCGATGATCGCTCCGGCCGCCCCCCGGTCGGCGCGGCGCGGCAAACCGAGCACCAGCAGCATCGCGGCCGCCATCAGCAGGTTGTAGAACACCGGCGACTGCCCGCCACGCCCGCCGAGGAGCGACACCCAGATCAGATAGGCAATCCCCGCCGCAAGTGCGCCCGACGGGGTCGCGCCGGTCATCCGCGCCGCGCGCCACACGCACCACGCCGTCGCTGCGGCAAAACCGGTCGCGATCAGTTGATAGGCAAGGATGCCGTCGCCGGGCAGCAGGCGGATGGCGGCGAAGATCAGGAACAGCCCGATCGGCTTGCGGTCCCAGATATCGATATAGGGTAGCGCGCCGTGCAGCATCCGGTCGCCGACCAGCAGATAATATTGCTCGTCGACATGGATCACCGGATTGCCGAAATCCCAGCAGCGCAGCATGACGGCGGCGATCGTCAGCAGCAGGGCGGCTTGCCATGCCGTCGTGGGCGCCTTGGTCACGTCGCCTAGTAGAATCGCTGGAGAGTCAGCTGCCGGGTTGCGCCGCTGCACAGGTCGAAGCTGACGACCCGTCCCGGCCTGCCGACCGACCAGCCGGCGTGCCGGACGTCGGCATCTTCGGCGCCGATCGCCACGCCGTCGATCGCGCAGATCAGCTCGCCTGCCCGCCAGCCGCTCGCTTCGGCGGGGCTTGCGCGCATGACGTGCAGCACGCGCAGCCGATTGCCTTCGCGGCGCGTGAGCAGCCCGCTCGTCGAGCGCAGCGGCGGCACGTCGGCGGCCGGGCCGGGGCTCAGCACCATCCGCCCGGCGCCGGGATCGAGCAGCACATGATAGCGCTCGAGCAGCCCCGACCCGATCCGGCCCGCCGCGCCGATCGTCTGCGAAAAGCCGCCTGCAGGCTCGACCCGCAGCTCGACTTCGCGCGCGTCGACACCGCCGATGGCGATCTGCGGCACGATCGCGAGGCTGCTGACCTGCGCGCCGCCCAGGCCATAAGCGATCGTGCTCGTGGTCGGCAGCGCGACCGGCTTGCTGGCGGCCCAGGCCGGTTGCGACAGCGTCACCGCGCTGCCGTCGCCGGTGTCGACGACGATCGGCCGCAACCGTCGGCCGCCGAGCGTCAGCTCGGTCACATAGACCTGCACTTCGGGCGCGACGCGCAGGGGCGCCACCTCGCCGCGGAACGGCAGCCTGCCCGAGGGCAGCAGCCGGAAACGCCGCCCGACATAGTCGATCTCGAGCGCATAGGGCGCCAGCAGGTCCTGCCCGATCAGCAGATCCGGCCCCTGCGCCTCGCCGATCGCACTGGCCGGCAGCGCCGCAACGGTGATGCCGCCGCCGCGCCGGTCGAGCGCGCCGAACGCCAGGCTGCGCGTCGTCGCCCAGCCGAACGGCACCTGGCCACCGATCGCTCGCGCCATGCCGCGCGCCTGGATCTTCAGCTTGGCGAGCGCGGCAAAACGCGGCGAGGCGACCGATGCCGTCACGCCGGTGTCGAGCACGGCGGCGGCAGCAACGCCATTGACTTGCGCGGTGAAGCGGATCTGGTTGCCCGGCGTCACGTCGAACGGCACCCAGCGCGCCTCGGCATCGTCGGCGAGCGTCGCGATACCGGTGCCGGGCATCAGCGTGGCGCCGGGGGCGAAAATCAGGGCAAGGCCAAGGAGGATCGCACGCATCGCCCGCACAGCGATACCGCGTCGGCCACGGTAAAGAAATGCTTACCGCGCGCGGTTAGCGTGCCGGGGCGGGATGGGATAAGTTGTTCGCCAGCCCATGCTCGTCGCTCCGGCCTTGAACCGAAGACCCGCCGATTGAGGTGCCGAGCGAGAAACGGGGGCCAGGCTCAAGCCCGGATGACGTTGCTTCCGATGGCAGCAGGTGCCGTGAAACAGCTTAAAGGCAAGCCTCGAGATACGCCTGATCGAAGCCGAACTGGCGCGCTTTTTCGAGCGTATAGGGGCGCAGCCCCATCGCGCGATACTCGCCGATGATCTTGCCATCGGCCGATTCGTCCAGATATTCGAACTTGAACAGCTCCTGCGTCACGATCACCGGACCTTCCATGCCGATCACTTCGGTAATGTTGGTCACGCGGCGCGAGCCGTCACGCAGGCGCTTCACCTGCACGATCATGTCGACCGAATCGGCGATCTGGCGGCTGATGGCTTCCTTGGGCATCTTGATGTCGCCCATCATCACCATGTTTTCCATACGGCCCAGGCATTCGCGCGGGGAGTTGGCGTGGAGCGTACACATCGACCCGTCGTGGCCGGTGTTCATCGCCGCCAGCAGATCGAAACACTCGCTGCCGCGAATTTCGCCCAGGATCACGCGGTCGGGGCGCATGCGCAGCGAGTTCTTGACGAGATCGCGGATGGTGATTTCACCCTGACCCTCAAGGTTGGCAGGACGCGTTTCGAGCGGCAGCCAGTGCGGCTGCTGCAACCGGAGTTCGGCTGCGTCCTCGATCGTGATCACGCGTTCGCCGGGATCGATCATCTTCGACAGTGCGTTGAGCATCGTCGTCTTGCCCGAGCCGGTGCCGCCCGAGATGACGATGTTGAACCGGCACGCGCCGGCGATCTTCAGCGCCGTCGCCATCTTGGTCGACATCGATCCGAAGCCCGCCATCATGTCGAGCGTGATCGGCTTGGCGGAGAATTTGCGGATCGAGATCGCGGTGCCGCGCAAGCTGAGCGGCGGCACGATCACGTTGACGCGGCTGCCGTCCTTCAGGCGGGCGTCGGCAAGCGGCGTGGTCTGATCGACGCGGCGGCCGACCGAGTTGCAGATGCGCTGCGCGATCTGGAACAGATGCTCCTCGTCGCGGAACTGGATGTTGGCGAGCTGCAGCTTGCCCTTTTGTTCGATGTACGTCTGGTCGGGACCGTTGACCATGATGTCGGAGATGGTCGGATCGCTCAGCAGTTCTTCGAGCGGCCCGAGACCTAGCAGTTCATCGACCAGCACCTTTTCGAGCGCAAACTGTTCGCGGCGATTGAGCGTCAGCTTCAGCTCAGCGAGCACTTCGCCGATGATCGGCCGGAATTCCTCGGCCAGCTCGTCCTTGTTGAGCGTCGCGGCGGCTTCGGGATCGACGCGTTCGAGCAGGCGGGGCAGCACCTGTTCCTTGATCTTGTGGATCGAGGTTTCGAAGCCTTCCATCTTCGACTGGCCGGCTTCGCCCGAGGCGGCCTGGCGTTCGGCGAGCCGCGCCATTGCGTCGAGGGTGCTGTCCGGCGTCGTCGCGTCGGCGCCGATTTCGGGCATCATGCTGGGCAGCGGCGGAAATTGTTCGCCGCCCTCGGTATCGGGGCGTACCGGGCCGCTGCCCTGCATCGGTTTCGCAACGCCGAATGCCGGACGCGGCGGTGCCGCCCCGTTGCCTGCGCCGCTGCGTCGCCCGAATGCGCTCATGCCCACACCATCCTCATATGCGTGGGTCGGGGATAGCGCGGGAAGCTTTTATAATTTCCTAACCACGGCGAAGCGCTCGCCGACGACGCGCCGCGGTGTGGTTCAGCCGACCTGCTCGGCCAGGATCGTCAGCCCGCGCGCATTGACCTCGGCAAAGCCGCCCTTGATTGCAAGCTGCTCGGGCTCGGCCTTGTCGGTCTTGTAGATGTGCAAGCTGCCGTCTCGCACCGTCGACATGAACGGTGCATGGCCCTGCAGCACGCCGAAATCGCCCTCGGTGCCGGGGACGGTGACCATGTAAACGTCTTCGGAGCGGACAAGGCGTTCGGGGGTGACGAGTTCGAAGTGCAGCATATCTCTTTCCTCCCCTCCCGCTTGCGGGAGGGGCCGGGGGTGGGCGCCCGGCCTGTGTCGTGGAACTTCGTTGCTGGTCGAGGGCCCACCCCCCGACCCCCTCCCGCAAGCGGGAGGGGGAGCAGGTTACGCCTCCTGCGCCAGCTTCTCGGCCTTGGCGACGGCTTCATCGATACCGCCGACCATGTAGAAGGCTGCTTCGGGCAGGTGGTCATACTGGCCTTCGACCACTGCCTTGAACGACTTCACCGTGTCTTCGAGCTGGACGAACTTGCCCGGAATGCCGGTGAAGACTTCGGCGACGTGGAACGGCTGCGACAGGAAACGCTGGATCTTGCGCGCGCGGCTGACCGTCAGCTTATCCTCTTCCGACAGTTCATCCATGCCGAGGATCGCGATGATGTCCTGCAGCGATTTGTACTTCTGCAAGGTCGACTGCACGGCTCGCGCGGTTTCGTAATGCTCTTGCCCCACGACGCGCGGCTCGAGCACGCGGCTGGTCGAATCGAGCGGGTCCACTGCGGGGTAGATGCCGAGTTCCGAAATCGCGCGGTTGAGCACCGTCGTCGCGTCGAGGTGGGCGAACGAGGTGGCCGGTGCCGGATCGGTCAAGTCGTCGGCGGGCACGTAGATCGCCTGGACGCTCGTGATCGAGCCCTTGTTGGTGGAGGTGATGCGCTCCTGCAGCGCGCCCATGTCGGTCGAGAGTGTCGGCTGGTAGCCCACCGCCGACGGGATACGGCCGAGCAGCGCCGACACTTCCGAACCCGCCTGGGTGAAGCGGAAGATGTTGTCGACGAAGAACAGCACGTCCTGGCCTTCGACGTCGCGGAAATATTCGGCGATGGTCAGGCCCGACAGCGCAACGCGCGCGCGCGCGCCGGGCGGCTCGTTCATCTGGCCATAGACCAGCGCCACTTTCGACCCTTCGCTGATCGCGTTGCCGTCGGCGTCCTTGGCAATGACGCCCGCGTCGAGGAATTCGTGGTACAGGTCATTGCCTTCGCGGGTGCGCTCGCCGACGCCGGCGAACACCGACGTGCCGCCGTGACCCTTGGCGATGTTGTTGATCAGCTCCTGGATCAGCACGGTCTTGCCGACGCCCGCGCCGCCGAACAGGCCGATCTTGCCGCCCTTCGCATAAGGCGCCAGCAGGTCGATCACCTTGATGCCGGTGACGAGGATCGAAGCCTCGGTCGACTGGTCGACGAAATCGGGGGCCTTGGCATGGATCGGCGCGAAGGTATCGGCGCCCACCGGACCGCGCTCGTCGATCGGCTCGCCGATCACGTTCATGATGCGGCCGAGCGTCTTGGGGCCGACCGGCATGCGGATCTGCGCGCCGGTGTCGGTCACGGTCTGGCCGCGGGTCAGGCCCTCGGTCGCATCCATCGCGATCGTGCGGACGGTGTTCTCGCCCAGATGCTGCGCGACTTCGAGCACCAGCCGGTTGCCGTTGTTGTCGGTTTCGAGCGCGTTCAGGATCGCCGGCAGCTGATCCTGCTCGAAGGTCACGTCGACGACCGCGCCGATGACCTGGCTGATACGGCCTACATTGTTGGTGGTCGCGGTGGGTGCGATCGTGTCGGGGGCGGTTGCCATCGTTCGTTCCTTGCCTTCGTGCTTCGCTTAGAGCGCTTCCGCGCCCGAAATAATTTCGACCAGTTCGGTCGTGATCGCGGCCTGGCGGGCGCGATTGTACTGGATCGACAGCCGCTTGATCATGTCGCCGGCATTGCGCGTCGCATTGTCCATCGCGGTCATCTGCGCGCCGTAGAAGCCGGCGTTGTTCTCCAGCATTGCGCGGTAGAGCTGAATGGCGATGTTGCGCGGCAGCAGATCGGCAAGGATCGATTCCTCGTCGGGTTCATAATCGACGGCGGCGGTCGAGTCCGCCGCCGCCGCCTTGGCCGCCAGCGGCACCGGAATGATCTGCTGCGCGACCGGCTCCTGCACCAGCGCCGAGCGGAAGGTCGAATAGAACAGGTGGGCGACGTCGAACTCGCCCGCTTCGAACCGCGCGATCAGATCGGCGGCGAGATCATGCGCGATCGCGAAGCCCGGCGCGCGGTGACCGCTCATGTCGCGGTCGTTGTGGATCATGCCGGGATAGAAACGCGACAGCACCCGCGCCTTGCGGCCGGCGAGATAGAAGCGGACCGTTTTCCCCTGCGCGATCAGCTCGTCGGCCTTGCGGCGCGCCAGACGCACGATATTCGTGTTGAAACCACCGGCAAGCCCGCGCTCGCTGGTCGCCACGACGAGCAGATGCACCTGGTCGCGGCCATTGCCAATCAGCAGCTTGGGGCTCGAGTCGCTGACCGTCACTTTCGACGCCAGGCTCGCCATCACCGCTTCGAGACGGCTGGCATAGGGACGCGCGGCGACGGCAGCTTCCTGCGCGCGGCGCAGCTTCGCGGCGGCGACGGTCTTCATCGCGCGGGTGATCTTCTGCGTCGACTTGACCGAGCCGATGCGGATCTTGAGGGCTTTCAACGACGCCATTTTCGTTCCCTGTTCGTCATTTCCGCGCAGGCGGAAATCCATATGTCCCTACGTCGGGATTTATGGATCCCCGCCTTCGCGGGGATGACGGTTACTTCGGCAGTGCCTTACGCAAACGTCTTCCCGAACGCCGTCAGCGCATCCTTCAGCGCGTCGGTGGTTTCCTTGGTCAGCTCGCGCTTGTTGCGGATGTCGGCGAGCAGGTCGGCGTGCGCCGAGCGCATATGCGCCAGCATCGCGCCTTCGTACCGCGTCACGTCGGTCACCGGCACGCTGTCGATATAGCCGTTGGTGCCCGCAAAGATCGACACCGTCTGCTCCTCGAACGGCATGGGCGAGAACTGCGCCTGCTTCAGCAGTTCGGTCAGGCGCGCGCCGCGGTTCAAGAGCTTCTGCGTCGACGCGTCGAGGTCCGAGCCGAACTGCGCGAACGCCGCCATTTCGCGGTACTGGGCGAGCTCGAGCTTGATCGAGCCGGACACCTTCTTCATCGCCTTGGTCTGCGCGGCCGAACCGACGCGGCTGACCGACAGGCCGACGTTGATCGCGGGGCGGATGCCGGCGAAGAACAGATCGGTTTCGAGGAAGATCTGGCCGTCGGTGATCGAAATCACGTTGGTCGGGATGTACGCCGACACGTCGCCTGCTTGGGTTTCGATGATCGGCAGCGCGGTCAGCGAGCCCGAACCATTGTCGCTGTTCATCTTGGCGGCGCGCTCGAGCAGGCGGCTGTGGAGATAGAACACGTCGCCGGGATAGGCCTCGCGACCCGGCGGGCGGCGCAGCAGCAGCGACATCTGGCGATAGGCGACCGCCTGCTTCGACAGATCGTCATAGACGATCAGCGCATGCATGCCGTTGTCGCGGAAATATTCGCCCATCGCGCAGCCGGTGTAGGGCGCGAGGAACTGCATCGGCGCAGGATCCGAAGCGGTCGCCGCCACGACGATGGTGTATTCCATCGCGCCCGACTCTTCGAGCTGGCGGACGATCTGCGCGACGGTCGAGCGCTTCTGGCCGATCGCGACATAGATGCAATAGAGCTTCTTGCTCTCGTCATCGCCAGCGTTGGCGGCCTTCTGGTTGATGAAGGTGTCGATCGCGACGGCGGTCTTGCCGGTCTGGCGGTCGCCGATGATCAGCTCGCGCTGGCCGCGGCCGACGGGCACGAGCGCGTCGATTGCCTTCAGTCCGGTCTGGACGGGTTCGTGGACCGAGGTGCGCGGAATGATGCCCGGCGCCTTCACCTCGACGCGGCTGCGCTGGTCGGCGACGATCGGGCCCTTGCCGTCGATCGGATTGCCGAGGCCATCGACCACGCGGCCCAGCAGGCCCTTGCCGATCGGCACGTCGACGATCGTGCCGGTGCGCTTGACGACATCGCCTTCCTTGATCTGGCTGTCCGAGCCGAAGATCACGACGCCGACGTTATCGGCTTCGAGGTTGAGCGCCATGCCCTGCACGCCGTTCGAGAATTCCACCATCTCGCCGGCCTGGACATTGTCGAGGCCATAGATGCGCGCGATGCCGTCGCCGACCGACAGCACCTGGCCGGTTTCGGAGACTTCGGCCTCGGTGCCGAAGCTGGCGATCTGGTCCTTGATGACCTTCGAGATTTCTGCGGCGCGGATATCCATTGTCTTGAGCCTTAGCCTTTCATCGCCTGGGCGAGGGAATTCAAACGGGTCTTGATCGAAGAATCGATCATCTGGCTGCCGATGCGGACAACAAGCCCGCCGAGCAGCGACGGATCGACAGCGAGCTCGACCGCGACATCGCGGCCGATGCGCTGGCGCAGCGATGCCTTGAGCGCGTCGACCTGGTCATCCGCCAGCGGATGCGCCGACGTTACTTCGGCGGTGGTTTCACCCCGGTGGTCGGCGGCGAGCGCACGGAACGCCCGGATGATCGCGGGCAGTTGGGCGAGGCGGCGGTTGTCGGCCAGCACGCCGAGGAACTTGGTCGTGGTCGCGTCGATCCCCAGCGTCGCCGCGGTCGCTGCGACCGCGCGCGCGGCGTCGGCGCGGCTGACGATCGGGCTGGCGATCAGGCGGGCGAAATCGGGCGATCCGTCGATGGCGGTGCGGACGCTGGCCAGGCTCGCCTCGACGGTCGCGATGGTGCGGCTATCGCGCGCGATGTCGAACAAGGCGGCGGCATAGCGTCCCGGCAAGCTCGCCTGGATACCGCTGCTCAAATTACCGCTGGAACTCTCCACGCGATCGAAACCCTCTTCGCCGAAAGGAATGGCCCATGCCGAACGGGGGCGACAAAGCGCCCCTTGGCTTGGTTGGGCGGCTGCTAGCATCGGCTCGACCGCGATGCAAGCGCCGCCAATTCGGGCTGAAACGGCACCGAAATAATGCCCGGTTTCACGCGTTTGTCACATTCGCTTAACCCCGCATTTGCCAATTCGGCGCCATAAACATCATGTTGATCCTCGCGGAAAAATCGATCCTGTATGACGTTGTCACTGCCCCGCCCGTTCGCGCTGCTTGCGGGCGGACCTGCCCGGATCGGTGCCCAGTTGCGGCGCGTGCTGTTCGCGCTGCTGGCGATCCAGGCATTGCTGGTGGCGATGATGATCGGCGGCGCCTTTGCCAATGCGCGCGCCGTCGGCAGCTTGATCGACGATCGCATGGTGCCGATCAGCGAACTCCAGAGCGTGACCGACAGCTATTCGATTGCGCTGACGACGGCCTATAAGGTCAGCAGCAACAATCTGTCGCCCGCCGGTGCGACCGACGCGATCGCGACCGCGCGCCGGCGCATCGCCGAGGACTGGAGCCGGTTTCGCACGCACGACATCTCCGATCGCCATGCCACGGCGATTGCCCAGATCGACGCCGCGCGGCGCGATGCCGATATCGCCATCGATCAGCTCGCGAAGATGCTGCGCGACCGCAAGACCGACGACCTGCAATTCTTCGTGAGCGGGCGGCTATACGCGGCGATCGACCCGCTGACGATCGCGAGTGCGTCGCTGATCGCCGATCTGCGCGCCGATGCCGATGCCGATCAGCAGGCGCTGCGACGCGGCTTTTACCTAGCGTTTGCCGTCATCCTGGTCGTGCTGGTGGTCGCAGGGCTGGTCGGGTTGTGGGGCGTGCGGCTGGTGACGACGCGCATTTCAAAGCCGCTTGCCGAGATCGCAGTCGCCACCCACCGCATCACCGACGAACGCCACGACGGCGATATTCCCGGCCTCGACCGCAACGACGAGATCGGCGACGTTGCGCGTGCACTCGCCTTCGCCCGCCAGCGATCGAAGGATGCGCGGCGGCTGTCGGACGAATCGCGCCGCGCCGAGGACGCGCTGCACCGCCGCGAAGTCGCCGAGCACGCCGCTCGCGCCAAGCGCGCGGCCGATCTCGACCGGCTGTTCGCCGTGTTCGAGCGCGAGGCGGGCGCGATCGTGCAGCTGCTCAAATCGGCCGGGCCCAGCCTGCGCGAAACAGCGGGCGCGATGTCGGGCGAAGCGACCGAGGCCGAACATCACGCGCTGGCGACGGCAGCGGTTGCTGAACAGAGCGCGCGGTCGGCGCGCACGATCGCTCAGTCGGCAACGGCGTTGACGACCGCGATCGAACATATCGCCAGAGCGGCACACGAATCGCGGTCGGGCGTGGGCACGGTGCGCGACCGCACGCTTGCCGGACGCGACCATGCCGCCTCGCTCGGCGCGCTGGTCAACGAAATCGCCTCGGTGCTCGATTTCATCGCCGGGATTGCGGGCCAGACCAATTTGCTGGCGCTCAACGCGACCATCGAAGCCGCCCGCGCCGGCCCCGCCGGGCGCGGCTTTGCGGTCGTCGCCGAGGAAGTGAAGGGCCTCGCGCGCCAGACCCAGGCCGCCGCTGGGCGGATCGAGGCGCGGCTGTCGGCGGTGCGCACCGCGAGCGACACCGTGCTCGCGTCGATCGAATCGATCGACGGGCTGGTCGCCGGGCTCGATCGCTCGGCGAGCAATGTGACCGATGCCGTCGAGCAGCAGCGCGACATGACGCGTCGCATCGCCGCCGCCATCGCCGAAGTCGAAGGCGGCACCGCCAACGCCGCCGCCAACATGCAGTTGCTCCATGAACGTGCCGAGCGCGCGCGCGCGACCGCCGGCGACCTTGCCGATACCGCCGACCGCGTGGCCGGCGCGGTCGAGACGTTGCGCGGTCAGATCAACGGGCTGATCGCCGACGTCCGCGCGGCCTGAGCGGCGTCCCGATTCGCCGGGCTGACTTCGCTGCGCAACTTCCGCATGATGGCCGCTCCAGACCAACAAGGGAGCAGGCAATGGCTGACGGCATGACGACCCGCATGACGATGGACGATGGCGCGGAGATCGCGGTCTATCATGTCGCGCCGCCCGGAACCCGTCGCGCCGGACTGGTGCTGGTGCAGGAAATCTTCGGCGTCACTGATCACATCCGCGAACTGTGCGACGAATATGCGAACGACGGCTTTGAAGTGCTCGCGCCCGCGCTGTTCGACCGCGAGCATCCGGGCTTCGAAGCCGAATATACCGGCGAGGATTTCGCCCGTGCGGTCCAGCTGGCGCGCGAAATCCACCCGTTCGACCAGAGCCTGAAGGACGTGCAGACCTGCATCGACCGGCTGAAGGCCGACGGCCCGGTGTTCGTCGTCGGCTATTGCTATGGCGGGTCGATCGCGTGGCTGTCGACGACGCGGCTGACCGGCGTTGCGGCGGCATCGGCCTATTATGGCTCGCTGATCCCGGGCGCCGCGGACGAGGAGCCCAAGGTGCCGGTGATCGCGCATTTCGGGCGGCATGACGCGGGCATCCCGATGGAGGGCGTCGAAAAAGTCATCGCCAAGGCCTGGCCGCGCGCGACGGTCTATGTCTACGAAGCCGGTCACGGTTTCAATTCCGACCGGCGCAAGGACTATCACGAACCGAGCGCCGATCTGGCCCGCGAACGCACGCTCGAACTGTTCGAGGCGAACGGCGCCTGAGCAGGCGGCGGTTGCTGACGATGACGCCGGCGATTGTCGGGGAGACGGTTAGGTAGGCAGAGACTTTGCCAGCGCCCCGCCGCTTTGAGCGCAACTGTCGGGATGTGAGGGTCGTCGCACGCGCCTATACCGGTGCCATGAGCAACACCGATACCATCGATCCCGCCGCCGGCTGGGCCGCCTTCATCGCCCGCGACCGGCATAGCGACGGCCGCTTCGTCGGTGCCGTGCTGACGACCGGCATCTACTGCAAGCCGAGCTGCCCCGCGCGGCACCCCAGGCGCGAGAATGTCGTCTTCTATCGCACGCCTGCCGAGGCGCGCGCAGCCGGTTTCCGGCCCTGCCTGCGCTGCAAGCCCGATGAAGTGGGGCGCGACCGGCTGGCGGTGGCGGAGGCGATCCGGCTGATCGAGGCCGCCGAGGAAAACCTAAATCTCGACGAACTCGCTGGCCGCGTCGGCTATGCGCCGCACCATTTCCACCGCCTGTTCAAGCGCGCGACCGGCGTCACGCCGGCCGCTTATGCCCGTGGCCTGAAAGCGCGCGCCGCTGCCGAGGCTTTGACGAAGGAGAGCAAAGTGACCGAAGCCATTTACGAAGCCGGTTATTCCGCCCCGAGTCGCTTCTACGAAAGTGCTGCGGCCCGGCTGGGGATGAGCCCCAGTGTGTGGCAGCGCGGCGGCGCGGGCGTGACGATCCGCTGGACCATTGCCGCGACCAGCCTCGGGCCGTTGTTGATCGCGGCAACCGACAAGGGGTTGTGCCGGGTCGCCTTCGACGAGGACGCCGATGCGCTTGTCGCACGCTTCCCCAAGGCCGAGGTCGTGCCGGGCGGCGCGGCGCTCGCCGATCTCGCCGCGCGCGTTGTCGCGAGCGTCGAAAGCCCCGATCGGCATCAGGACTTGCCGCTCGACGTGCAGGGCACGGCGTTTCAGGAAGCGGTGTGGCAGGCGCTCCGCGCGACGCCGCCGGGCGAAACGCGGACCTATGCGGAACTTGCCGCGATCGCCGGCAATCCGCGCGCCGTCCGCGCGGCCGGCACTGCCTGCGGCGCCAACCATGTCGCGGTCGTGATCCCCTGCCACCGTGCGCAGCGCAGCGACGGCAGCATGGGCGGCTATGCCTATGGCATCGATCGCAAGATCGCGCTCCGCAACCGGGAGGGCGTGAAATGAGCGGCTTTGCGATCACCGGCCTCGACGCGGATCCTTTCGTCGACCTCTATGGCTTGTCGGACCAGGCGCTTGCCGAGCGCGGCGTCGAGCGGATGACGGTGACCGCCAAGCCCGGCTTCCCCTGCCGGATCACGCTCGAGGATGCCGAGCCGGGCGAGCAGGTGTTGCTGCTCAACCACGAACATCTGGCCGTCGATACGCCTTATCGCCAGCGCCATGCGATCTTCGTGCGCGACGGCGCGCGGACTGCGGCGACCTTTGTCGACGAAGTGCCGGATCAGCTCGCCATCCGAACGCTCTCGGTCCGTGCCTATGATGCAGCCGGAAACATGACCGACGCCGATCTGGTCGAAGGGCGCGACCTGCCGTCGCTGATCGATCGCTTATTCGCCGATCCGGCGGTTGCCTATCTGCACGCGCACAACGCCAAGCGCGGTTGCTTCGCCGCGCGGATCGATCGCCGCTGATCGCCTATTTGGCTGTCGCGGATGCCGGGGACGCGGGCGTAGCGCTCGGGGCCTGCTCGATTCCGGCGAGCAGCTTCTGCGCCGCCGTCGCCGCCTCGCCGCCGTGCGGGCTATAGGCGATCGGTCGCAGCAGCCGCGCCGCTCCCGCTTTGTCGCCGCGCGCGATCAGAACGTTGGCATAGGTCATCCGGGTGCCGAAATCCTGTGCGACGATTTCCTGGGCGCGCCCCAGCGCGTCGACGGCATTCTGCGGCAGCGGGCCGGGCATCATGCTCTCGATCTCAAAGAAGGCGAGCAGCGGCAGCGGGTCCTGGGGATCGAGCTTGTTGGCGGCGATGATCTCGTGGCGCGCGGCGACGAGCGTGTCCTGGGCACCGGCACGCGCCGCCTTCATGTCCGCCTTGGCCTTGGCGAGCAGCGCCGCACCCCGGAAATAGCGCGCGCGTACATCGTTGGGCGCCAGCGCCACCAGCCGTTCGCTGGTCGCAAGCGACGCATCGATCGCGCCACTGTCGATCTCGACTTCGGCGCGCAGCTTCAGCGCCGCGACACTGTCGGGCAGCGCCGAAGCTGCCGATTCGACCTTGGCGAGGAACGCCTGCGCCGCCGCCTTCTCCATCGGTTTGGTGAATTCCATCGCCAGCGGCAGCATTGCCGCTTCATCGGGCGCGAGCGTGCGCAGCGTCACATTCTGACCGATGCTGGCCGGGATCGGCACCGTGACATAGCCGAAATTGGCAGCCGTTAGATAAGCCGAGACGTCGCGGCTCAGCTTGCCGAGGTCGCCGAACACCTTCGCTGCGTCGGTGACGGAGGCGCCGGCGTTGAATGCCGCGAGGAACGCGCGCAACTGGCCGCGCCGGTCGGGCGCGAACGTCAGATAATGCGTCAGCAGCCAGCTGTCGCCATAGTTGAGGCCCACTGCCGTCGGCGGCTTGAGCAACATGTCGCGGGCGTTCACCACGCGGCCTTCGAATTCATAGGACCGGTGATCGGCGACCTTGCCGTAAGTGATCTGGCCCGGTCGCTCGAACGACGCGGTCGACACCAGCTCGGCGAAGCCCTCGATATACCATGCCGGATAGGCGACCGGGAAATTCTGCAACATGAAGTGATGGGCATATTCGTGAAACAGCACGACCTGGGGATCGATCAGGCCCGTCGCGCTTTCGGGGATGAAGGCCGCCGGCCCCTCGGTTCGCGGGCGGTAGAAACCGACAACATCGTCGCGCGGCTTTTCCATCATCCGATGGACGTCCGCCGTCGTGCCGACGACGTAAACCCGAACGCGATAAGGGTGCGGATCGTCCTCGATACCGTTCGCGCGAAGCATCAGATAATGCAGCGTCTCGATCCGTTCGGCGCGCTGGCGCAGCGATTTCTCGCTGCCTTGCGAATAGATCAGGAAATGCGGCGTGGTCGCCTCACGCCATTCGGCACGGGCCGCCATGGGCATCAGCGCCAGCGTTATCGCCACCAGCCATCGAGTCATCGAATTTGCTCCCCTGATCATGGCAATGTGAGCGCATCGATGGGAGCAAAGTCAAGGCGTTAAGGGGGTATGTCGCACCAAACTTGCCAGCCAAAGCTCCGGTGCGTTATCAGCATAAATCACCAAGGGGGATGGCGCATGAACGACACGCAACCAATTGCTGCTGAGAAGGCGCCACCGGGCTTGGCGATGCGCATCCTCCACTTCCCGATGACGCGGCTGGTGCTCGGCATCGTGGCATTCGCGATTGCCAGCATTGCCGCGAGCTTTGTCGCGCGGATGATCGATCCGTCGCATGCTGGCGTGCCAAGGATCGCTGCCGCCGTCGTTACCGCCGTGATCTTCATCGCAATCTACCTGGCCTTTACCGCCCTCATCGAAAGGCGCGGCAATGTGGAATTCGCGCTACGGGGGGCAGTGTCCGAGCTCGCCGCTGGTCTGGCGATCGGCGCAATCTTGTTTTCCATCGTCATGGCAGTGATCTGGGCCTTCGGCGGCTATCAGGTCATCGGTACGCGTGGCGCCGAGGTGTTGGTGCCGGTCGTGGCGCTGTCGATCGTTTCCGGCGTGACTGAGGAAATTCTGCTGCGCGGCCTGTTCTTTCGACTGATCGAGGAATGGCTCGGCAGCTGGGCCGCGCTGGCGCTGTCGGCGGCGCTGTTCGGGGCGCTCCACCTGGGCAATCCGAATGCGACGCTGCTCGCGGGCGTGGCGATCGCGCTTGAGGCCGGGATCATGCTCGCGGCGATCTACATGGTCACGCGGCGGCTGTGGGCGGCGATTGGCGTGCATGCAGCGTGGAATTTCACGCAAGGCGGCATTTTCGGCATTGCGATTTCGGGCGGCGACACACCGGGCCTGCTGGTGCCGCGCATCACCGGTTCCGATCTGCTGACCGGCGGCGCTTTCGGCGCCGAAGCTTCGATTCCGGCGATGGTCATCGCCACCGCTTTCGGCATCGCCGTCGTTGCCTATGCGCGGCGGCGCGGGCAGGTCATCGCGCCGTCATGGGTGCGACGCCGTCACTTGGCCGCGGCGCACTCATAGACCAGCCATTCGTCGGGCTGCGGCGGCAGCGCGTCGCGGATCGCGGCCTGCTGCTGCGCTAGCTTCTGGCGGGTCGCCTCGTCGCTGCTGCATGCCTTGATCGTCACGCTCGACCGCAGCTTGCGGGCCTGTTCCATTGCGCTCGCGCCCAGCAGATAGCGGCTTTCGGTATAGACGCGCTCGGCGGGGCTATATTCGAGGATCGACACCGTCTGCTCCTGCGCGGGGACCAGAATCCTCTCCCAGCGGCTGCCGTTTTCGACATATTGGGTGCGCGCGTTGACGCAGCCGTCCTTGCCCCAGTCGATTATGACGTCGCCCGGGGTCGAGGTGTTGATGCGGCTGCGTTCGGGCGCGATGCGGCAGACGAGCTTGCCTTCGGATGCAGGTGGCGGCACCGGTGTGGTGGCGGCGGCGGGCAGCGCGACGCGGACATCGCCGAACGGGCGCGCAAAGAACAGCGTAATTCCCGCCAGCATCAGCACCATTCCACCCACGAGCGCCCTGATCGCGTCACGCCGATTGCCGCGGGTCTCGAGCAGGCCGGCGCCGCTCAGCCCCAGCGACCCCAGCACCAGAAGCAGCGTCGCTCCACCGATGAAATTCTCGCGCGTGCGGGCCTGGTTCTCGCGCGCGCGCTCGATCGCGGCACTGCGCTGCTCGGCGGCTTGCGCGGCGGCGGCCTGCGCGGCCTGGGCTTCGCGCTCGGCGCGCTCGGCGGCGGTTTCCTTGTCCTGTTGCAGCCGCTGGGCAATGCTCGTGCAGGGCGCGCCGGTGGTGGCATAGGGCTGCTTCGCCTCGCGCAGGAACGCGGCGAGTTCGGTGTCGGCGATCGCGAAGCCGAAACTCGAATCGCCGTCCTCGGCGCGTGTGATTGCGGAATTGACGCCGATCACACGCCCGCACGGATCGAGCAGCGGCCCGCCCGAATTGCCGCGCGCGATGCCGGCCGTGTGCAGCAGCACATCGACTCCCGACATCGCCCGCCGCCCGGCAAAGCCACCCTGCGAACGCACCGGCGTCAGCGGACGGATATAGTCGGCGGCCGACTGCGCCGTCGCCAGATCGACATTGCCGGGATAGCCGAGCGCCACCACCGCCTCGCCATCGGTGACCGGACCGGGATAGAGCGTCAGCGGCGGCAATTGCGTGCCGGTGAATTCGATCAGCGCCAGGTCGCGCTGCGCATCATAGGCGATCAGCTTGCCGCGATAACTTTTGTCGCCCTCGGACGGCACCACGCCGATCACGACATTGTCGGGATAGCGCGCGGCGAGTTCGACGACATGCGCGTTGGTGACGATGCGGTTGGGCGCGACCGCAAGGCCGCTGCCGTGCCCGAAGCCGACGATCTGCCCTTCGGCCGAAGCGATGGTGACGACGCGGACGACGCCGCGTCCCGCCGCCGAAATGTCATCGGCGCGTGCCGGGGCGGCGAGGCCGAGCAGCAATGCAAGCAGCAGCAGCAAGCGTGACATCAGATACCCCGGGGCGCGCGTTACGCGGTGTGTCGGCCAATCGCCGGGCCGGTTCAAGGGGGCAGGCGCCGCGCCTACAAGAAACTATACGGATCGACGTCGACTGCGACGCGGACCTTGCCGGGCCATTCCACCGCGCTCAGCCAGTCGCGGATCACGTCCTGCACGTCGAGCGAGCGCTTGGCGTGGACCAGCAGGCGGAAGCGGTGGCGGCCGCGTAGCATCGCCAGCGGGGCAGGGGCGGGGCCATAGACGTACATCGCGTCGTGCTCGGGCGCGGCGTGCTTGATCGCGCGGGCGGTGGCGTCGGCGGCCGCCTTGTCCTCGCTCGACACGATGATCGCCGCATAGCGCCCGAACGGCGGCGCGCCCGCTTCGCGCCGTGCCTCGGTCTCGGCGTCGTAGAATGCCTCGCTGTCGCCGGTCACCAGCGCGCGCATCACACTCGCGCTCGGGTCGTGCGTCTGGATATAGACATGCCCCGGCTTCGCGCCGCGGCCCGCGCGTCCCGCGACCTGGCTGATCTGCTGGAAAGTCCTTTCGCCCGCGCGCAGGTCGCCGCCCTGCAGCGCCAGATCGGCGTCGATCACTCCGACCAGCGTGAGGTTCGGAAAGTGATAGCCCTTGGTCACCAATTGCGTGCCGATGACGATGTCGATGTCGTGCGCTTCCATCCGCGCGACGAACTCGGCGGCCTTGGCGGGCGACCAGATCGTGTCGCTGGTCACGATCGCGCGGCGGGCATCGGGCCACAGCAACGCGGCTTCGTCGGCGATCCGCTCGACGCCGGGGCCGCAGGGGACTAGGCTGTCCTCGCCGCCGCATTCGGGGCATTTCTCCGGCACCCGCTCGATGTGGCCGCAGTGGTGGCAGGCGAGCCGCGCGATCAGCCGGTGCTCGACCATCCAGGCGGTGCAATTGGGGCATTGGAAACGGTGGCCGCAGGTCCGGCACAAGGTCAGCGGTGCATAGCCGCGCCGGTTGAGGAACAGCAGCACCTGCTCGCGCCGCGCGAGCGTGTCGTCGATCGCCTTGACGAGCGGCGGCGCGATCCAGCGGCCGCGCTCGGGCGGCTGGTCGATCAGGTTGATCGCCTCGATCGTCGGCAGTTGCGCCGCGCCGTAGCGCCCCGGCAGTTTGACTTCGGCATAGCGGCCCGCTGCGACCTGCTGACGGGTCTCGATCGCCGGGGTCGCGCTCGCGAGGATCACCGGCGCGCCTTCGAACTTCGCGCGCATGACCGCGACGTCGCGCGCATGATAGTGAACGCCTTCCTCTTGCTTGAAGCTCGTCTCATGCGCCTCATCGACGATGATCAGGCCGAGATTGGCATAGGGCAGGAACAGCGACGACCGGGCGCCGACCGTCACCAGTGCCTCGCCGCTCCCGATCGCGCGCCATGCCCGCCGGCGCTGCGACTGGCGCAAGTCCGAATGCCAGGCGACTGGCGCACAGCCGAACCGCGCAGCGAAGCGCTTCAGGAACGGCTCGGTCAGCGCGATCTCGGGCAGCAGGACCAGACTCTGGCGCCCCTCGCGGATCGCTTGCGCGATCGCTTCGAAATAGACTTCGGTCTTGCCCGATCCGGTGACGCCGTCGAGCAGCATCGGCGCGAAGGCGCGCGCTCTGACCGCGTCGGTGAAGTGCTGCGCCGCCGCCGCCTGTGCCGCCGACAGGTGCGGCTGGTGATGGCCGGGGTCGGGCAGCGGGAAGGGCGAATCGATCGCGACCTCGACCGCCTCGATTGCCCCGACATTGATGAGGCCGCGAATCACGGCGTCGGACACGCCCGCCGCCAGCGCCAGCTCGCGCACCAGCCCCTGTCGGTCGCCGAGCCGCTCGAGGGCCTGCGCACGCTGCGGCGACAGGCGGGCGGGGACGTCGCCGGTCAGCCGATATTCGGTCACGGTGCGCACGCCCTCCAGCGCCGCCGCCGACGGCATTGCCATCCGCAGCACGCTGGCGAGCGGGGCGAGGTAATAGTCGGCGGTCCATTCGATCAGCCGCCGCAGCGGCGCCGCGATCGGCGGCGCATCGGCAACGGCGATCAGGTTGCGGAGGCGATTGTCGCCGACCGGCTCGGCGGGCAGCCGGTCCTCCTCCCACACCACGCCCATCAGCTGGCGCGGGCCCAGCGGGGCGACGACGATCGATCCCGGCGCGACGCTCATCCCCTGCGGGATGCGATAGTCGAGCGGGCCAAGCGCGGAGTTGAGGACGATGACGCGGGCGCGAGCCATGCCCCTTTATGGCCATCGCGCGGCGACAGGGAAGGGCGAGTAGGCCCTAGAAGTGGATGCCGGTGCGCCCGCGCTCGCTATTCTGCTTCAGCTCGCGAATGTGGCGCTGGGCTGCGTCGAGCATCGCGCCGATGCGACGTTCATCGGCTTCGCTCAGGTCATTGCCCTGCGCGCGCAAGTCCGCCTCGACATTGGCGATACGGCGCAGCTCGGCATTCAGGATATTGCGTTCGCGCACGCTGAGCTTGCCCGATCGCTTGCCGGCATCGACCTGACGCTGCAGATCGGCCTGACGCGTATCGATGCCGATGTCCGCGCGCGCGGCGGCGCCCGTGATCAGCACACCGCATGCGGCGGCGATGAAAAGCGTTTTCATGGCCCAAATCCTCCTCGTTACCGTGGTGCAAGTTTACGACATTGCGCGCGCAATGCCACGCTTCGCCATTGCGCATTTCGAGGTCGGGCATGCCTCGCCATGCCGGCTGCTTTCGCTTATGCCGCGCGTCAGTCGTCCATCCGGGAGTCGCTCATGAAGTTCTTCGTCGATACCGCCGATACCGCCGAAATTCGCGATCTCGCCGATTCGGGGCTGGTCGACGGGGTCACCACAAATCCGTCGCTGATCGCCAAGTCGGGCCGCAACTTCCTGGAAGTCGTCGCCGAAATCTGCGGGATCGTCGACGGTCCCGTCTCGGCCGAAGTCGTGGCGCTCGACCATGAGGGGATGATGCGCGAGGCCGAGATCGTCCGGAAGATCGCCGACAATGTCGCGGTCAAGGTGCCGCTGACCATCGACGGGCTGAAGACCTGCAAGGCGCTGACCGACGACGGCACGATGGTCAACGTCACGCTTTGCTTCTCGGCCAACCAGGCGCTGCTCGCGGCGAAGGCGGGGGCGACCTTCATATCGCCCTTCGTCGGGCGGCACGACGATGTCGGCTTCGACGGGATGGAGCTGATCCGCGACATCCGCCTGATCTATGACAATTACGCGTTCGACACCGAAATTCTGGTCGCGAGCGTGCGCCACCCGGTCCATATTCTCGAAGCCGCCCGCATCGGCGCCGACGTGATGACCGCGCCGCCCTCGGTGATCAGCCAGCTGGTGAAGCACCCGCTGACCGACAAGGGGATCGAGGGATTCCTGGCCGACTGGGCAAAGACCGGGCAGGCGATCGGGTGATGCTGTAGTGGCTCCTCTCCCCAGGGGGAGAATGTTTGGCTGAATTATAGCCCCTTCTCGCTGTCCGTAGCGCGTCGCGGTACTTCCCCTCCCCAAAACACATCCGGAAAGCTAGACGGGGCGCTATGGCGCTTGTCCAAGCCTATGCCGATCATCTGCGCCGCGACCGGCGGCGTTCGGTCCATACCGTGCGTGCCTATCAGGCGAGCGCCGAGCGGCTGGTCGCATTCCTCCAGGGCCACTGGGGCGGCGAAGTCGATGCCGCTGCGTTGGCGAGGCTGACGACGGCGGACCTGCGTGCCTATCTGGCGATGCGCCGGGCCGAGGGACTCGCAAATGCCTCGGCTGCGCGCGAATTGTCGGCAGTGCGGGGCTTCCTCGATTTCGTCGGTGCGCCTGCCCCGCCGCTGAAAGGGCCGCGCATCAAGAAGGGCGTGCCGCGCCCGATCTCGCCCGACGAAGCGGTCGCGCTTGCCGAGGACGTCGCCGAGGATGCCGTCGAACCCTGGATCGCCGCGCGCGACCTTGCGGTGCTGCTGCTGCTCTATGGCGCGGGCCTGCGCATCGGCGAGGCAGTGGGCCTGACGGGCGCGGTGCTGCCGCTGGGTGAGACGATGAGCGTCACCGGCAAGCGCGCCAAGACGCGGATCGTGCCGCTGCTGCCGCAAGTGCGCGCGGCGATCGAGGATTATGTGCGGCTGTCGCCCTGGCCCGTCGTGCACGGCGAGGCGCTGTTTCGCGGCGCCAAGGGCGGACCGCTGTCGCCCGCCGTCATCCGCCGGTCGGTGCGGGCCGCCCGCGCCCGGCTGGGGCTGGGCACGCGCACGACCCCGCACGCGCTCCGCCACAGCTTCGCGACGCATTTGCTTGGCCGCGGCGCCGATCTGCGCAGCCTGCAGGAACTGCTCGGCCACGCCAGCCTCAGCTCGACGCAAATCTATACCCAAGTCGACGCCGCGCATCTGCTCGACGTGTACCGGAACGCCCACCCGCGCGCGTGAACACGAGGCGCCGCGACCGCCCCGCGGCGCCTCGCCGGCGTCAGTAGCTGGTCGCGCGGGCGCGGGCGCTGTTGTGGCCGCCGTTGCGATACAGGATGTCGTTGATCGTCGCGGTATCGACGCTCGTTTCGCTGGCATCGACCGAGACGAACACGCCGCCCTCGCCGATGCGATCGGTATAATAGCCGCGATCGGCTTCGCTCACGCCGTGCGCGTCGAGCGCTTCGTTGAGCGTTCCGGCGACAGCCCCTGCGGCGGCGCCGATACCGAGCGCGGTCGGCACGGCCGACGCCGCGATTGCCCCGGCCGCCGCGAGCGGCCCGACCCCGGGAATGGCAAGCGCGGCCACACCCAGCCCGGCGCCGAGCGCCCCGCCGCCCAGGATGCCGCGCGTGATGCTCGCAACGTCGCCGTCACTTGCCGAGGCGGCGTCATCGCCGTGCTGCTCGCCGTGCCGACCGATGACCGACAGCGCGCTGTCGCGTACCCCGGCGCGGCGCAGCTCGTCGATCGCGCGATCGGCTTCGGCGTGACTGTCGAATACGGCGGATGCCCTAACACTGACCATGTGCGTCTCTCCATTGACATGGGCAAGGTGCCCATGCCCGGATCAACCGCGCAGCGGCGACGGTGTTCCGGCCGGTGTCAGCGGAATCAATCGGGTTGCCGCAGCGGACGCGCTCGGCCGGCCCTGGCGTTTTCGGCTTACCCCGCCAGCGCCGCCAGCGCGGGCCATTGCCGCACGATCGTGCCAAGATCGAAATATTCGCGCCACACCGCGATCTTGCCGTCGCGGATCACGAACACGCCGGTCACGGGCAACTCGACCCAGCCGGTGTCGATCAAATGGCGGTCGAGCCGTTCGGTGAAGACCGTGTCGCCCTGAACCGCCGTGCGCAGGATGCGGAATTCATTCTCGATCGTCGGCGCGAAGAAAGGTTCGAGCACGCTGCGCACGCCCGCCGGTCCGGTGACGCTGCCCATTGGCAGGTTCGTATATTCGCAATCATCGGTGAACCACGGCAGCGCCGCGTCATAATCCTTCACTGCCATGGCATCGGTCATGGCCTTGATGACTTCCAAGGGGCTCGGCATGTCAGGCGACTCCTGTAGCAGTTGCTACGCCCGCTTTACGCTTACCCCAGCCGTTCGGCAACCCTCGCTTCGATCGCGTCCCAGATCAGCTCAGCGACATCGGTGCCGTCGAAATTCTCGATGGCGACGATGCCGGTCGGAGAGGTGACGTTGATCTCGGTCAGCCATTTCCCCCCGATCACATCGATGCCGACGAAGAGCAGCCCGCGCCGCTTCAGCTCGGGTCCGAGCGCTGCGCAGATCTCGCGCTCCTCATTGGTCAGCACGGTCCGTTCGGCCGAACCGCCGACCGCCAGATTGCTGCGGATTTCGCCTTCGCCCGGCAAGCGGTTGATCGCGCCGACCACCTCGCCATCGACCAGCACGATGCGCTTGTCGCCCTTCGCCACGTCGGGCAGGAACGCCTGCACCATATGCGGCTCGCGCCATGCGGTATTGAACACCTCGATCAGCGCCGACAGATTGGCGCCGTCGCTGCCCACGCGGAAGATCGCCTTGCCGCCATTGCCGTGCAGCGGCTTGATGACGATCTCGCCATGTTCCTTCAGGAAGGCGCGCGCTTCGTCGAGGCTGCGGGTGATGAGCGTCGGCGGCATGAAGCGCGCATAATCGAGCACGAAGACTTTTTCCGGCGCGTTGCGCACGCTGGCGGGGTCATTGACCACGAAAGTCCGGTCGGCGATCCGTTCGAGCAGATGCGTCGCGGTGATATAGCCGAGGTCGAACGGCGGATCCTGCCGCATCAACACGACGTCGGCGTCATCGCCCAGGTCGAGCCGCACCGGTTCGCCGAAGCGGTAGTGATCGCCCGCGACCCGCTGCACCGTTACCGGATGCGCCTTCGTCCAGACATGGCCGTCCGAATAGTTGAGGTCGGTCGCAAGGTAATGGAACAGCCGGTGCCCGCGCGCCTGCGCCGACAGCATCAGCGCGAACGTCGAGTCGCCGCCGATGTTGATCTGGTCGAGCGGGTCCATCTGGACGGCGACGGTAAGGGTCACTTCATTCTCCCGATTGCGTGCGCGATGTAGGGCGGGTTGGGCACAAAGTCACCTGACCGGGCGGGCGCTGCGCCACGTGCATCGGCGCCGTCCCCGGCAGTGCCGGGCGACACGCCTGCACCCGGCCTCACCCGATCCACGCATTTTCGATATGCCGCAGCTTCGCGCCCGGCGCGATCAGGATCACGTCGATTCGGATGTCCTCGCCTTCGGTCGCATAGGTCGCGGCCAGCACCTCGGCGGCAGCGGCGACGCGGGCAAGGCGGCGCTCGTCGATCGCGAAATCGAGTTCGGCGGCAGTCGCGCGGACCTTCACTTCGACGAACGCGACCATTCCCTTGCGCCGGGCGACCAGATCGATCTCGCCGACCTTGGTCCGCACCCGCTCGCCGATGATCGTCCAGCCGAGCCGCTTCATGTGCGCCGCCGCCAGCGTCTCGCCTTCGCGTCCGCGCGCTTCGGCGGCCCGGCGCTCGGCCTTCACTCCTTCAACTCCAGCGCGCGTGCGTAGAGCGCCTTGCGGTCGAGCCCCAAAGCTTTCGCAACCTCGCCCGCCGCCTTCGACGCGGGCAGCCGCGTTAGTGCCTCCCTCAACGCCGTCTCGGCATCCTCGGCGCTGGCGGGGGCGGCATCGCCCGGCGGGGCGACGACGATCACGATCTCGCCCTTGGGCGGCGCATCGGCATAGCGCGCGGCAAGCATCGACAGCGTCCCTGTCACCGCTTCTTCGAAATGCTTGGTGATTTCGCGCGCGACCGCCGCCTCGCGGTTGCCGAGCCCATCGGCCAGCGCCGCCAGCGCACTCGCCAGTCGCGGCCCGCTTTCGTAGAAGACAAGCGTCGCCCGCACGCCCGCCACTTCGGCAATCGTGCTCGCCCGCGCGCCCGCCTTCGACGGCAGGAAACCCATGAACAGGAAGCGATCGGTCGGCAGGCCGGCGAGCGTCAGCGCCGCCACCGCCGCGCACGGCCCTGGAATCGTGACGACCGCATGCCCCGCCGCGCGCGCATCGCGGACCAGCTTGTATCCTGGGTCCGAAATCAGCGGCGTTCCGGCATCGGATACCAGCGCCACCGATTCGCTCGCCATCCGCGCGATCAGGCCGGGGCGGACGGCTTCGGCATTGTGATCGTGATAGGGCTGCATCGGGCGCCGCGTGCCGATGTGCTGGAGCAGCCGCGCCGTCACGCGGCTGTCTTCGACGGCGATTAGGTCGGCATGCGACAGGACGTGGGCAGCGCGCGGCGAGAGATCGCCGAGATTGCCGATCGGGGTGGCGACGATGTAGAGGCCGGGCGACAGTGCGTCGGCATTCGGGGCGGCGTTCATAAGGGTGCGACCATGACAGACTTGGCGGTACGGCGGCAACTCGCGGGCGCGTGGGGGCGCAGATTGATCGGTGCCGCACTCGGCGTGATGCTTGCCGCGTGCCAGACGGTGGTGCCGCGCGGCCCCGCTGGCCCCCCGCCCTCGCCGCCGCCGCCGGTTGCGCGGCCCGTCGCCCCGCCGCGCGTCGACACCGGCATTCCGCAAGATACCGCCCGCCAGCGCGTCGCCCTGCTCGTGCCGATGACCGGCGCGAACGCCGGCGTCGGCCAGAGCATCGCCAATGCGACTCAGCTCGCGATTCTCGATCTGCGCAACGAAGCGATCCGTATCACGACCTATGACACCAATCTGGGCGCGGCGGCGGCGGCGCAACGCGCGCTCGCTGATGGCAACCGGTTGATCCTCGGGCCGCTGCTCGCCGACTATGCACGCGTCGTCGGGCCGATCGCGCGGCGCGCGGGCGTACCGGTGATCACCTTCTCGAACGATACCGGTGTGGCGGGGGGCGGGACGTTCGTGCTCGGCTATGCCCCTGCGCAGTCGATCGCGCGCGTCGTCGATTATGCCGCGTCGAAGGGTATTCGCGACTTCGCCGGGCTGGTGCCCAATGGCCTTTACGGGGACCGGGCGTCGACTGCGCTGCTGCGCGCGGTCGAGGATGCCGGCGGGCAGGTCGTCAGCCTCCAGACCTATGATCGCCAGCCGGGATCGTTGACGGCGGCGATCACGCGGATGGGCCGCGCCTCGCCCTATCAGGCAGTGCTGATCGCCGATTCGGGCAGTGTCGGCGCGACCGCCGTGCCGATCATCCGCCGCAGCGGCGGGCCGACCGCGCAGGTGCTCGGGACCGACCTCTGGAATACCGAGGCGTCGGTCGCTGCCGCCCCGGCGCTGCAGGGGGCGTGGTTCGCGAGCGTCTCGGACGGCCTCTACCGCCAATATGCGACGAAGTATCGCGCGCGTTTCGGCAAAGCGCCGTACCGCCTGTCGAGCCTCGGCTATGACGCGGTGCTGCTGACGGTGCGCATCATGCGCGACTGGCCGATCGGCGCAGCATTCCCGACCGATCGGCTGAACGATCGCGGCGGCTTTGCCGGCCTCGACGGCGCGTTCCGCTTCGGCCCCGACGGGGTCGCCCAGCGCGCGCTGGAAGTGCAGGAAATCCGGGGCGGAACGACAGTGACAGTCAGCCCGGCGCCGACTGGGTTCGGGAAATAACCTCGGCTTTCAATTTAGGAAAAGCTGTGTCAGGCCCCCGCTGTTCCTTGAAAGCGTAAGCGACAGACCCGATCGATCCCCCCTGGGATGGTCGTGACTTTTGTAACTCTTCAATCCTCCAACCGTTCGTGTCGAGCGAAGTCGAGACACGGGTTAGCGGCGACGTCGCTCGAAACGAACGGAGGTAGGAGCACCTACCCCAGAATATGCATCCACAGCGGCGTGTCGGTCAGGCTCGGCGAGCCGCGCAGCCGCTCGAGCGCCTGTGCCACCGCGCGCTCCGGCCCTTCGTGCGTCACGATCGCGACCAGCACGCTGCCGTCGCCGACACGGCCACGCTGGATCAGGCTTTCGATCGACACGCCCGCATCGCGCATCGCGGCGGCAATCTCTGCCAGTACGCCGACTTTGTCGGCGACGGTGAAGCGCACATAGGCGCGGCCGATCCGGTCGCCGCTGTCGGCGGGCGAGGTGTCGGCCAGTTCGGCGGCGGGCATCGCATAGGGCGCGCCATATTCGCCGCGCGCGATGTCGATCAGGTCGGCAACCACGGCGCTCGCGGTCGGCCCGTCGCCGGCGCCTGCCCCTTGGAACAGCAGGCGGCCGACGAAATTCCCCTCGGCCACCACTGCATTGGTCGCCCCCGTCACATGGGCGAGCGGATGGTCGAGCGGCACCAGATGCGCATGCACGCGCTGGAACAGCCCGTGCGGCCCGGCCTCCGCCAGCCCGATCAGCCGGACGCGGTAGCCGAGTGCGGCGGCCTCGGCGATATCGGCGGCCAGGATGTGGCGGATACCGCTCGCCGCCACCGCGCCGAACGCGGGCCGCGCGCCGAACGCGACGCTCGCCAGGATCGACAGTTTGTGGCCCGCGTCGACACCGTCGATGTCGAAGCTCGGGTCGGCCTCGGCGAAGCCCAGCGCCTGCGCCTCGGCGAGTACCTCGGCGAAGTCGCGGCCCTCTGCTTCCATCTTCGACAGGATGAAATTGCAGGTGCCGTTCAGAATGCCATAGACGCGCGCGATGGCATTCGCGGCGGCGCCTTCGCGCAGGCCCTTGATGACCGGGATGCCGCCCGCGACGGCGGCTTCGAACTTCAGCGGCGCGGCGGCGGCCTCGGCAGCGGTTGCGAGTTCAAGGCCATGATGCGCGATCATCGCCTTGTTGGCGGTGACGAAGCCCTTGCCCGCCGCGAGCGTAGCCCGCGCGAGCGCGAGCGCGGGGCCGTCCGATCCGCCGATCAGCTCGACGACGACATCGGCGTCGGCCTCCGCGAGCTTGGTGGTGTCATCGACCCAGCCGAAGCGGGTGATATCGACGCCGCGATCCTTGGCGCGGTCGCGCGCCGACACCGCGACGACCTCGATCCGCCGCCCGGCGCGCCGTGCGATCAGGTCGCCATTGGCATCGATCAGCCGGATCACACCGCCGCCGACAGTGCCAAGTCCAGCGAGGGCGACGCGGAGAGGTTTCGTTTCGCTCATCGCCCAGCGGTGGCGGCGATGCTGCGTTGCGTCAAGCCTTCACCAGCCCGATTTCGACCAGCCGCTCGTGCAGGTAATCATGCGCGGTGATCGGGGTCGGATAGCGATCGGGGTTGGTTGCGCTGATGCACCCCGGCAGCGTTTCGATCAGGAAATCGGGCGCGGGGTGGAGGAAGAACGGCATCGAATAGCGCGACGACCCGCGCCGTTCGGGTGGCGGATTGACCACGCGGTGGGTGGTCGACGGCAGGACATGGTTGGTCAGCCGCTGGAGCATGTCGCCGACATTGACGACGAGCGCACCCTCGGGCGGCGCGATCGCCAGCCAGCGCCCGTCGCGGTCGAGCAGCTCGAGCCCGGCCTCCTCGGCGCCCAGCAGAAGGGTGATCAGGTTGATGTCCTCATGCGCGCCGGCGCGCACGCCCCCGCCCAAATCGGCGTCATCGGCGGGAATCGGCGGATAGTGGAGCAGCCGCAGGATCGAATTGCCGTCCTTGACGGCCGGATCGAACCAGTCGGGGGCAAGGCCCAGATGGCGCGCGATCGCCGACAGGATCACGTCTCCCGCGCGGTCGAACGCGGCGAACAGTTCGGTGAAGGTGTCGCGAAACCCCGCGGGCCGGTCAGGCCAGATATTGGGCGGCATTACGCTTTCAAAGGCGTGTCCGGCGGGCAGCGGGCGGCCGACGTGCCAGAATTCCTTCAGGTCGACGACGCTCGCGCCCTTGGCGATCTCGGTCTTGAACGGGGTATAGCCGCGCTGGCCGCCGCCCTGCGGATCGAAATAGCGGCGCTTTTCTTCCTCGGGCAGGTCGAAAAAGGCTTTGGTTTCAGCCCAGGCTCGGTCGACCAGATCGGCAGGCACGCCGTGATCGGCGACGACCGCGAAGCCGAAGCGCTCGAACGACGCGCCGATCGCAGCGGCAAAGTCAGCGGGATCGCCGTGGTTCTGCGTCAGCGACAGAGTCGGAATTTGATCGGGCATTGGCGTGACGTCCAAAAGGGTTACGCCCGCGACAATAGGACGCTCGACGCGCCGCCGCCAGAGGCTCAGCTCTTGCTGACGACACCCATTGCCGCGCCGCCCGGCGCATCCATCAGGTCGAGCCGGAACGGCTTGCCGTGATCGTCGCTGCCGACCAGGCTGTTGGCTTCGACGCGCAGCTTGTAGCCCGCCTTGCCGAGTTCGCCGGCATACCAGTCGCGCAGCTTGGCGGGCGGGGCGGGGCTCCAGAAGCTGAAGCTCGTCATGTCGTCGGGCTCGTGCGGCATGATTTTGGCGGATTCGACCAGCTTCGAACCCGGGTAGAGCGCGAACTTGGCCATGTCGCCGACGCTGCCGTCGGGCATCGGCATCGGCATCGTCGCGACATTGGCCATCATCGCGTCGTTCATGTCGGCGATCGCGGCGCGGTTGGTCGGCTCGGGCGCGGTGTCGCAACCGGCAAGGGCAAGCGCGAGGGAGACAGCGGCAAGCGGCAAACGGGTCATGGTCAGCGCTCCGAAAAGTGACGCGCCTAGTCCGCCCGTCCGCGCCGGCGCGTCAAGCGATAGGACGATACGGCACCGATGTGCGCGAATCTGCCACGATCAGCCGCCAGCAGTCACCGTTGCCTTCGTCTTCCCGGCCCCGGCGGGCGCGAATTCCATCCGGAACGGCTTTTTATCCTCATCGGTGCCGACGAGGCTGTTGCCCTCGGTCTTCAGCTCGAAACCCGCCTTATTCAGCCGCTCGGCGAACCAGGCGCGAACCGTGGCCGGGTCGGCTGGGCTGTCGAAGCCGATCCGGACGATGCCGTCGCCGTCGTTGCCGTCATCCTTGCTCGAGGCGTCGAGATCGAAGCTGCTGACGGTCGATCCCGGGTAGAGATGCACGCCGTTGAATTCGACATTGCTCGAATCGAGCTTCAGTTTCGGCAGTTTCAGGTTGCCGGAAAAACCGGGCACCTTGATCGAGAAATTGCCGTCGGTGCCGTTGCCGTCGATGCGGACGGCCGTCTCGCGATCCTTGTCGCTGCAGGCGGCGAGCGGGGCGATCGCCAACGCCAGAAGGACGCACGAACGCATGGCAGATCTCCATTGGTGATATAGTCAAATAATACGCTTGGCCAGGGCGGGTGTCAATCGCGGGGGCGCGCGGCGCCGATTAGCGAGTGACGCATGGCCCGCGATCGGGCATGGGCGCGCGCATGAACGCTCCGCAAGCCATTGAACAGGAACAGCGCGCGCCGATCGGTTTCGTCGAATTTGTGGCACTCGTCGCGTCGTTGATGGCGCTGACGGCGCTTGGCATCGATTCGATGCTGCCGGCGCTGCCCGCGATCGGCGCGGCACTGGGTGTCGCGAGCGAAAATCACCGGCAGTTCGTGATCAGCGCCTTCCTGCTGGGCTTCGGCCTCGCGCAGCTGGTGCACGGCCCGCTCGCCGACCGGTTCGGCCGACGTCCGGTGCTGCTGGCCGCGCTGGCGGCCTATGTCGTCGCCAATCTGGTGGCAGCGGTGTCGAGCAGCTTCGTGCTGTTGCTGGCGGCGCGGTTCGCGGGCGGGTTGGCGATCGCCGCATCACGCGTGGTGACGGTGGCGCTGGTGCGCGATTGCTATTCGGGCCGGGCAATGGCGCGGGTGATGAGCCTGGCGTTCATGGTGTTCATGGCCGCGCCGGTGCTGGCGCCTTCGTTCGGCCAGCTGATCCTGCTGTTCGGCAGCTGGCGACTGATCTTCGTTTTGATCGCGGTCGTCAGCGGCGGCGTGCTCGCCTGGTTCGCGATCCGCATGCCCGAGACGCTGCCGCCCGAGCGGCGCCACCTGCTGTCGGTCGCACGGCTGGCGGCGGATTGGCGCACCACGCTCACCGAGCGCGCCTCGATCGGCTATACGCTCGCTGCCACATCGCTGCTCGGCGCGCTTTACGGTTTCATCAATTCGGTGCAGCAGATCGTCGCTGCGCTGACAGGCAGCGACCGGCTGCTGGTGCCGGTGTTCATTGGTGTGGCGGGGATGATGGCGCTCGCCAATCTGCTCAATTCGCGGATCGTGCTGCGGCTCGGCACGCGGCGGATATCGCACGCGGCACTGGCGGGATTCATCCTGCTGTCGGCGCTGCATCTGGCGGTGGCGGCCAGCGGCATGGAAACGATCTGGAGCTTCGCCGTCCTGCAGGCGCTGGCAATGGCATGCTTCGGCCTCGCCAGCGCCAATTTCTCGGCAATGGCGATGGAAAAAATGGGCGCGATTGCCGGCACGGCGTCGAGCGTCCAGGGCTTCATCACCGTGACGGTGGGCGCAGTGGTCGGCGCGCTGATCGGCCAGCGCTTCGACGGGACAACCGTGCCGCTTTACGCCGGTTTCCTGGTCGCGTCGCTGATCGCCTTTGCGATCGTCGCGGTAGTCGAGCGCGGGCGGTTGTTCCGCCCGAGCTGATCATCGCAATCCGGGTAACGTCATCACAGTGTCTTCGGAACCGGTGATCATCGGAGCCGTTGGCGGAGTCGGTCCGCAACCAAGCGGCAAGGAGACGGGATATGAGCATCGGTGGCGTGCAGATTGCCGGAGACGGCCCGGTCGGCGAAGGCTTTGACGAAGACGGCTACGACGAGAGCCAGCGCGCCGAAATCCTGGAAGTGACGGGCGACGGGCCGAGCGACGGCACCGTCCTGACCGATTTGGCGCCCGACATGGGTCCCGACGATGATGATGTCGACGACGAAGACCTCGGCGAGGACGATGATGCCGATCTCGACGACGATGATGAGGATGAGGATGAAGAAGTCGTCGGCGGTGATGACGATGACGACGATCTGGACGACGATGATGCCGACGAAGACGATGCGGATGACGACGACGATTGAGTGAAACTGCACGCGCCGCGCCCCGCCGCCGATGATGCGGGGTGCGGCGTTGGCGGACCGCGCCACGGCTTGCCGATCGCGCGCGGGCGGCCTAGCCTAGGACGTTACCGTCCCACGAGGAGAGAGCCGATGCGCGTCCTGTTCGCTTTGTCCGCTGCCGCACTGGTGGTCGGCGTCGCCGGTAGCGGCCTTGCCGCCCCCGCCGAGACGACGCCGAGCGCGGAGGCTCTGGTTGCCGCGCGGCAGGCGGCGTTCCGGCTGAACCTTGGCAATTTTCTCGCCATGAAAGCGGCGATCGCGCGCGGCGACGATGTAAAGACCCTGGCGCTACCTTCGGGCGCGATTGCCGGCTGGGCGCGTGCGCTGCCGGGACTGTTCCCGGCGGGCAGTGCGACACCGAAATCCGAAGCACTGCCGACCGTCTGGAGCGATCGCGCCGGGTTCGAAGCGGCCGCCGCTGCGATGGCGACCGAGGCGGCCAAGCTCAATGCGCTCGCCAAGGCTGGCGACAATGCCGGTTTTGCCGCCCAGTATGCGGTGCTGGGCGGTACCTGCGCTGCCTGTCACAACAAGTATAAGGCTGAGGAAAAACGCTGACGGCAAGCCGTCGGATAATCAGCGCACCCGCGCCGCGGCAGCGACGTGGTCGAGCACGGCGGGGTGCAACGCCTGGTTGAAACGGACGCCGGACTGGTCGCCTCGCGCCCACATCACCCTGCCTTCAATCGCGGCGAGTTGACCGAATTTGACCCACACCGGTGTGCCCGCGCGCAGGAAGATGTTCGAGACTTGGCAACCCTGCCGCGACAGATCGTTGATGACCGCGTTGTGCGCTGTTGAGCCGCGCTCGCGGATCGACGCGGTCATCATCACGCGCGCGCGATCGCCTTCGCGGCGCTGATGATCGAACGGTGCGCGGAATGCGGGCGGGAACATGGCCATGGCGGTCAGCGATCGCAGGCGGTCCCGGGCGCGACGACGCCGCGCGACAGGTTCGACTTCGAAACAAAGTTGCTCGTCATCCACCCAACCCGGATACACTTGCCCAGACCGCGAGCCTAAGCCCGAAAAGCTAACGGAGGGTTAGCGGTGCCGGGCGCGAACGGCCCAGGATCGGGGCTGGCCCGATCCGCGCTGCCGACCACGCCTGCGAAGCGCTCGAGCACCGCCCGCTCGCGAACTGTGATGCGACCGCGCGTGCAACGCAGCGCGTGCTCGCCTTCCAGAACATGCAGGCAATCGGTAATGGTGGCGCGGCGCAGGTTGAGCATCGCGCCAAGTTCGCCATGCTTGATCGCCAGTTCGTCGCCGTCGATGCGGTCGTGCAGCATCAGCAGCCAGCGCGCGAGCCGCCGTTCGGCCGTATCGCTCGCGGTCGATACGACCGCACCGCTCAGCTGCCGCACCAGCGCGCCGACCGGACGCAGCAACGACGACGTCAGCGTGGCGCTCGCATCACACGCCCGCCGCAGCGCCGCGATCGGCAGCGACGACAACGTCCCGCCCTGCAGCATTGCCACAGCCGTCAGCGTCGGTGAGCCATCCCCCAGCAGCGCTTCCCAGCCGATCATTGCCTCGCGGCCGACCAGCCCGACGCCCACCGCGCGGCCCGCCGCCGTTTCGGCGCACAGCCCGATCACCGCCGTTTCGGGGAAATACACGCGGTCGATCGGCCGATCGGGCTCGAGGAGGACCGCGCCGCCACTGACTTCCTGACGTTTCAGCTGGCTCGCGATCAGGCACTGGTCGTCGGGCCGCAGTGCACCGAGCAACGCATTGCCGAGCGGCTCGACGGTATCCGAATTCAAGCGTCCATGCATTTTCGCGCCAGTTTGATCGAAGCTCCACGGTAGCTACGTGTCCGCTAGCGCGCCGGATGCACAGGGTACGCATCCGTACGATACGGTCTTCGCAGGCAACGATGCAGGCTGCGGAGCGTCGGCAGCCTGCCGATTGTCTGGCCAAGCGGGGGCAGGGCCGAAGGCCGGCTTTGTCGCTGCCCTGGCGAAGGGGCTATTCTCCCTCCGATAGCCCCTTCGCCAGCACGGCATTGAACGCGTCGGCGTCGTTCTTGTCCTCGGACGTCCAGTCGAAGCCCTTGGTCGCCGCAGCCCACCACGCGGCATCGCGGCGCGGCTGCGCGATCGGACCGGCGCTTTGGCGCGGCGGCAGCGGCAATTGCGTCGAATAGAGCACGTCGGCAGGCGTTGCCTTGAACGACCAGCGCGGCCCCTGCGCCAGATCGAACACATCGGCCATCGGGCGCGCGCCGCCATCGAACAGATTGTTGGGCTTCAGGCCCAGGATCGCTTCGATCGTGCGGATCATGTCGACCGTGGTGTAGCGGGTCGAGACCACCGCGCCCTGCCTGACATAGGGACCGGCGATGAAGGCGATCGATCGATGCGCGTCGATGTGGTCCGGGCCGTCCTGTGCATCGTCCTCGAGCACGAAGACCAAAGTGTCGCTGGCGAACTTGCTGTTCGCAATCGCTTCGACCAGCAAGCCGACGGCGTAGTCATTATCGGCCTGCTGCGTCTCCGGGGTGTTGACGCCGCGGATCGCGGTATCGAACGCGCCCATGTGGTCGTTCATGAACCGCACGAACGACAGCGACGGCATCGCGCCCTTGGCCTCGAATTGCTTGAACTCGCGCAGCCATTCGCGGAAGCGGAAGAAATCGGGGAGCTGGCTGTCGAAACCGCGGAAATAGGGGTCGGTCAGCGGCTTCAGAAAGGCGCTGGCGACAACCGCGACGGGGGTCTTGCTCGCGAACGCATCCTCGATCGGCGGGATGCCGCCCTTGTCGGCGGGCTGGTCATAGCGCGACAGGTCGAGGAAGAAGCCATAGTTGCGCACTGACTTGCCGGCGCGGTGGGCGGCGTCCCACAGATAACCGAGCCCGCGTTCGTCCTCCGGCCCGTCGATTTCGGCGGCATTGCGATTGCCTGCCAGTCTATCGTCGTCCTCGTCGACCTGCGGGTGCGCCTCGCGCCGTTCGGCTTTGTTGCCGCTGACGACGACACCGCGTTCGGTGCCTTCGCTGTCGTAGCTCCCGCCCTTGCCCGAATATTGCGCGTGGACGAGTTGTTCGTTGACATCGGTCGCGCGTCCGGCCGTGCTCCACTGCCAGCCATCGCCCGACACCTCCCCCGACACGCGGAAATCGTCGAGCGTCACGAATTGTTCGGCCAGCGCATGCTGGTTGGGCGTGATCGCGCGACCGAACTGGGCGAGGCGCGGATCGCCATTGCCGCGCGGCAGGTCGCCGAGCACCTGATCATAGGTGCGGTTTTCCTTCACGATATAGATGACATGCTTGATGCGCTTGCGCAGCTCGGCCATTTTCAGCGCATCGGCGCGGCTGGCGGCGGCGCCGATCCGGGCATTGGCCAAGGCTCGCGGTGTGAGCGTCGCCAGCGTTTTGGCGGACGGCACCGGAATCGTCAGCAGGTCCGAGCGGACGCGCTGCAGGATATAGTCGTTGCTCGCCCGGCCGACGCGCGGTTTGGCGCAGTCGCCTTGCTGCTTCATCCGCACGATCTGCGCGCACCAGCCGCGATTGGGTCCGGCCTGGCCCTTGGTATCGATCACGAACAGCCGCCGGGGCGTCCAGGCGACGGCGGCGGGATACCAGCCGGTCGGGATCAATCCGGCAAGGCGCGGCTTGCGCGAGGCGAGGTCGATGACGGCGACCGCGTTGGTGCCGGCATTGGTGGCATAGAGCGTGCGTTCGTCGCCCGACAGCGTGAGGCTGGTCGGGGTGGCGCCGCGCGGGCGCGTCGGCGTATCGGGCAGCGTCGGAACTGCCTGAGTGACCACGCCTCTGACGGCATCGACGATCTCGACCAGATCGGCGTTGTCCTCGGTAACGAACAGCCGTTTGCCCGCGCGGTCGGCGATGACGCGGTTGGGCACGCCTTTCAGCGCGACCCGGCGGAGCACCCGCCCTGCGGCCGGGTCGACCTCGACCAGCTCGCGATCGCGCTGGCTGGTCACCCACAGCGTCTTGCCGGTGGCGGCGATCCAGTAAGGCGATGTGCCGCCCGGTTTGCCGCCGCCGGGGCGAAGATCGATCTCACGCACCGCGCCGCTGGCCAGATCGACGATCGACAGACTGTCATTATGGCGATTGGCGACCGCGAGCCTGGTGTCGCCGTCGAACAGCGCGATTCCGGCGGCGAGCGGCTTGATGTCGATGCCGATCCCGGCCGCATGGCCCAGCTTCACGACCGCCCCGATCTGCGACCATCTTCCGCCCGCCTCGGCATAGCCGCGCACGCTGTCGTCGACGCCGGTCGCGACATACAGCCTGTGCCCGTCGGCGCTCCATACGAGCCCGCCATAGCTGGCAGGTATGTCGATCGTCGCGGAGCGGCGCGGCGTCGGGCCGGTCACGTCGTAGATAACGACGAAATCGCCCGTTACTTTCGGATTGAGCGGCTTGCCGTCCGGCCCTGCCAGGCTGTTGGTGCCTGCCGTCACGATCGCGAGCTGCGTGCGATCGGGCGACAGCACGGCGTTGACGGCGAAGCCCAGCTTCAGTCCCGGCAGCTCGGCGATCTCGGGGTCGAGCGCCATCATGCGGCTGCCCGGGGCGGCGAGCGGGGTGATGCGCTGCCCGGTCGGCAGGACATCGTCGGCGGCCATGGCCATGCTGCCATGGGCCAGCCCCGTACAGAGCAGCGCCAGCGCAACCGTGATCCGCATCATCCGTCTCCCATGATCGATGCTCCCGATAGCATCGGCTGCATGACGCAACAGTGACAGTCGCCGGAGGCGTGCGCTAGACCAGCTCGTCGGTCGGGAGGGGAACCCCCGTCGGCGCTGCGGCTTCATCGGCGAGCAGGCTCCAGCCGGTCGGCCCCAGCACTTCGATCGGGCGGTAGCGCGTCTTGTAGCTCATCCGCGCGCTGCCCTTCACCCAATAGCCCAGATAGACATAGGGCAGCCCGGCCGCGCGTGCGCGCAAGATGTGGTCGAGAATGATGAGGTTGCCGAGCCCGGGCCGATCGGCGGCGTCGGCATCGAAGAAACTGTAGATCATCGACAGCCCGTCGACCTGCTGATCGGTCAGGCATGCGCCGACCAGTCGCCCGCGTCGACCCGCGCGCGCTGGCTCGCGATATTCGATGACATAGGATTTGACCGGCGACTGCTCGACCATATCGGCATAGTCGGCTTCATCCATGCCGGCCATGCCGCCGCCCGGGTGACGGCTTGCCAGGTAACGGCGGAGCAGGTCGTATTGCTCGTCGGTGGCCCATGGCTGGCAAGCGCGCACATCAAGGTCGGCGTGGCGCCGGATCAGCTTGCGCTGCGTCGTATTGGGCACGAATTCGTCGGCGACGACACGGACCGACACACAGGCGGAACAGCCCGCGCAGCTCGGGCGATAGGCGACCGACTGGCTGCGGCGGAACCCGATCCGGCCGAGCGCGTCGTTGAGTTCGGCGGCGTGCGGCCCGGCCAGTTCGGTGAACACTTTCCGCTCCAGCCGCCCCGGCAGATAGGGGCAGGGCGACGGGCTGGTCACGAAGAAGCGCGGAAAGCGAAAAGGCGCAGTCACCGCTCGATGGTCCCCTCGCGCGACGCCCGCCGACGCGCTCGGCGACTGTTATGAATCGTCGCGATCATGATGAAAAGCCGCTTTACCACGAAAGAGGGTTAACAGAACTGTGGATAAGCGGGAGGCGCGCCACGCCGCGCCGGACGATGATAGCGGATCGACGGCCGCGTCGCACGCGGCCAGCGGCTCGGCCCGTCGCTCGGGGGATTCGCTTCGGCTCGCGGCTGCCTCAGGCGAGTTCGATCAGGCTCGCTTCATATCCGGCCGCGCGCACGGCGGTCAGCAGCCGTTCGAGATGCGCGCGGTCGCGGGTCTCGCACTCGATCTCGGTGATCAAGCCCTTGGCGGGCAGCGACGTGAAAATCCGCTGGTGATAGACCTCCATGATGTTGACGCGTTCGGCGTCGAACACGCCCGCCAGCTTGAACAGCGCGCCCGGCTGATCCTGCAATCTGACCTGAACGCGTGCCAGCCGACCCGATCGGGCCAGGTCGCGCACCAGCACATTCGCCAGCAGCCGCGTGTCGATATTGCCGCCGCACAGCACCAGTCCGACGGTCTTGCCTTTGAACCGTTCGGGATGCTGGATCAGCGCGGCAAGCCCGGCGGCGCCGGCGCCCTCGACGACGGTCTTTTCGATCTGGACGAGCAGCGACACGGCTTTTTCCAGACTGCGCTCGCTGACCAGCACGATGTCGTCGACCAGGCACTCGACCATCCGCCCCGTGATCAGCCCGGGTTCCTTCACGGCGATGCCTTCGGCCAGCGTTTCGCCGCCGCAGGGCATCTGACCGTTGCGCAAGCGGTTGTACATCGACGGGAACAGCTCGGCCTCGACGCCGACGACCTCGATCGGGCGATCGGCCGCGCGCGCGACCACCGCCATCCCGCTGATCAGCCCGCCGCCGCCGATCGGCGTTACGAACATGTCGATGTCGGGCGCGTCCTCCAGCATTTCGATCGCGGCGGTGCCTTGTCCGGCGATGATCCGCCGGTCGTCGAACGGATGCACGAAGGTGAGCCCCTGCTCGGCCTCCAGCATGCGCGCATGGGCATAGGCTTCGTCGAAAGTCTCACCAAACAGGATCACCTTGGCACCGTGGCCTTCGGTCTGTGTGACCTTCACGATCGGCGTCGTCGTCGGCATCACGATCGTGGCGGGAATGCCCAGACGGTGCGCATGATAGGCCAACCCTTGCGCATGATTGCCCGCCGATGCCGCGATCACGCCCTTGGTGTCGCGCGGCAGCTGCAGCAGCGTGTTGAGCGCGCCGCGCTCCTTATAGGCGGCGGTGAACTGGTGATTTTCGAATTTCAGATAGACGGTCGCGCCGGTGAGTTCGGACAGCGTGCGGCTGACGAGCGTCGGGGTGCGGACGATCGCCGGGGCGATGCGGGCATGCGCGGCACGAATGTCTTCGATCGAAACGGGAATGTCGGGGATGCTCGCCATGCGCGCGGTTCGTTCCTGTTGCTGCCGGGCTGCGGGTATAGCCCAAAGGCGGTGGTGGAGCGCGGGCCTAGACCATCTGGCGCCATGGGGGAACAGTGCTTATGCCCCGCATGCCAATGACCAACGCCTGTCAGCCGACTGGCGGTGCCTGGAGACGAAGTGAATGAAAAAGCTGCTCGCGCTCGCTGCCCTGTTGCTGGCGACCCCCGTCTATGCCGACGGGCTGGTCGACAATGTCGACGGGATCACGCTGGACGAGCGCGGTACGCCGGTCCGTTTCACGGCGCTGCTGGTGTCGAATGAAGGCAAGGTCGTGCGGCTGCTGAAGGACGGCGACAAGCGCCCCGACCGGCTCGACTGGCGCGCCGACATGAAGGGCAAGGTACTGATCCCCGGCTTCGTGGATGCCCATGGCCATGTCATGGAACTCGGCTTCCGCGCGCTCGAACTCGATCTGTCCGATACCAGGACGCTTGAGGAGGCCAAGGCGAAGATCGCGGCTTATGCCGCCGCCAATCCCGAGCGCAAATGGATATTGGGCGGCGGCTGGAACCAGGAAAAATGGGGTCTTGGGCGCTTTCCGACCGCGGCAGATCTCGATGCGGCGGTGAGCGACCGGCCGGTCTGGCTCGCCCGCGCCGATGGCCATGCGAGCTGGGCGAACAGCGCGGCGATGAAAGCGGCGGGCGTCACCGCGAAGAGCGAGACGCCGTCCGGCGGGCGCATCGAAAAGACCGGCACGGAACCCAATGGCGTGTTCGTCGATTCAGCGCAGGCGCTGGTGCAGCGCGCGGTGCCGATGCCGCTGCCGAAAGAGCGCGCGCTTGCCTTCTACAAAGCGCAGGAAATCCTGCTCGGCTTCGGCGTCACCGCGACCGCTGACATGGGCACGACGCTCGACGACTGGATGACCTATCGCCGCGCGGGCGACGCCGGGGCGATGCGCGTGCGGATCATGAGCTATGGCGCAGGCATCGAGGACACGATCCGGATCGGCGGCACCGGGCCGACGCCGTGGCTTTATCAGGGGCACCTGAAACTCAACGGCGTGAAGCTCTACACCGACGGCGCGCTCGGTTCGCGCGGCGCGTGGCTGAAGGCGCCCTATAGCGATGCCGCGACGCAATACGGCGCGGGGTTCCTCAGCGATGCGCAGTTGCGCAATCTGATGAGCCGCGCGGCGATGGACGGCTACCAGGTTGCTGTCCATGCGATCGGCGACCGCGCCAATGCGCAAGTGCTCGGCGCGATCGACGAACTTGCCGACACCTACAAGGGCGATCGCCGCTGGCGGATCGAGCATGCGCAGATCGTGGATCCGGCGGACCTGCCGCTGTTCGCCCGCCACGGCACAATCGCCTCGATGCAACCGGTCCACGAAACCAGCGATCGGACGATGGCCGAGGCACGGCTGGGGGCGGACCGGCTGGTGGGCGCCTATGCCTGGGCGACGATGCTCAAGCAGGGCGTGCCGCTCGCGTTCGGCACCGACTATCCGGTCGAAAGCCCCGATCCTTTTGCCGGCTGGGCCGCCGGCTTTACGCGCACCGATGCCGAGGGTCAGCCGTTCGGCGGCTGGCAGCCGCAGGAGCGCGTGACACGTGAGCAGGCGTGGAAGGCCTATACGCTCGACGCCGCCTATGCCGGTTTTGCCGAGACGCAGTTCGGGCGGCTCGCCCCGGGCCAATATGCCGATTTCATCATCGTCGATCGCGATCCGACCGCCGTCTCGGCGAGCGACCTGCGTGCGACAAAGGTCGAACAGACGTGGATCGGCGGCGTGAAGGTCTGGCAAAAGCGCTGATCGGCGCGGGCCCGGCCCCCGACTGCAACATTACTGACCCACAATATTCACCAAGGAGTCACCGAAACTCCATCAAACCGTCGGATTGGACGCGCAATACCCTTGAGGAAACTTAATGCGAGCAAGGAATCGCACAGCCTCAGGGGGTTAGCATGACCGAGTCGATGAGTGTTTGCTTCAGCTACGACGATGGCGACGTCGATACCAACCGCACCGACAACCCCTTGCTGAGCGACATGATTGATGCCCGCTATTCGCGGCGCGAAGCGCTGCGCAGCGGTGCTTCGGCGGCGGCGATCGCAGTGTTCGGCGGTTCGGTGCTCTCGGCATGCTCGTCCAGCACGGTGACGCCGACCGCGACCGACCCCGCCCCCGTCGTGACGTTCGGGTCGTCGGGCAACACCAGCGCGGGTCGCCTCGTAACGCTGACCGGCACCGCGACCGACAACGGCAGCATCGCGTCGCAGACGGTGTTCCAGCTTTCGGGTCCGCCCGTTACGCTGATCCCGGGCGCGACCGCCAATGTGTTCACCTTCATCGCGCCGGCAGTGTCGGCGGCGACGCAGCTGGTTTTCCGCTATCAGGCAAACGACAACCTCGCGCAGGCGAGCACCGCCGATACGACGGTCACCGTCACGCCCGCGCAGATCGGCTTCAACGCGGTTGCCAAGAACCTGACCGACGTCGTGACGGTACCCGCCGGCTACACGGTGACGGTGCTCTACCGCAAAGGTGATCCGATCAATTCCAGCGCCGGTGCATTCCGCAACGACGGCACCGACACCGGCTATTCGAACCGGGCCGGCGATCACGGCGACGCGCTCTACTATTACGGGCTGAACGCCGCCGGGACGGCGCGCGACGATACCAGCAACACCCGCGGGCTGCTGGTGATGAACCATGAAAACATCGACGCGCAATATCTGCATGTCAATGGTCCGACGTCGGTCGGCGGGGTGCGCCCCGAATCCGAAGCGCTGATCGAGATGGAAAATCACGGGTTGAGCGTGATCGAAGTGTCGCGCAGCGCATCGGGCACCTGGAGCTACACGGTCGGCAGCAGCTTCAACCGCCGCATTACCCCGCTGACGCCGACGGTCTTCAACGGACCGGCCGCCGGGTCGACGTCGCTCCGCACCGCCTTCTCGCCGACGGGCACGGCCGGTCGCGGTACGATCAACAACTGCGCCAATGGCTATACGCCCTGGGGCACCAACCTGACCTGCGAGGAAAACTGGGCTGGTTATTTCCGTCGCCCGCCAGCGACCGACAATCCGCTGCGCACCGCCAAGGAAGTAACGTCGCTGACCCGGAGCGGCGTGACGAGCACCACTGGCAACAATGGCTGGTCGACGGTCGTGCCCGCCGATTCGAGCAACACCATCTATCGCCGTTGGAACGCCACCGTTTCCAGCGCGACGGCGCCCGCGACCAGCGATTTCCGCAACGAACCCTTCCAGTTCGGCTGGGTGGTCGAGATCGATCCCTACAACCCCAGCCTCGCGCCGCGCAAGCGCACCGCGCTGGGTCGCTTCAATCACGAAGGCTGCTGGCCCGCCAATTTCGTCGCCGGTCGCCGCCCGACTTTCTACATGGGCGACGACGCGCAGAACGAATATATCTACAAGTTCGTGTCGGCGACCCCGTGGGTGGCGGCCGATGCGCAGGCGGCCGACCGGCTTGCGATTGGTGACAAATATCTCGACGCCGGCACGCTCTATGTCGCGATCTTCAATCCCGACGGCACCGGCACATGGGCGGCGCTCACCTTCGGCAACGGACCGCTGACGGCAGCGAACACCACTTATTCGTTCGCTGACCAGGCCGATGTGCTCATCAACGCGCGGCTCGCTGCCGATGCGCTGGGCGCGACCCGGATGGACCGCCCCGAATGGACTGCGGTCAATCCGGCGACGGGCGAGATGTACGTCACGCTGACCAACAACGCTTCGCGCACCCCCGCAACGACCAATGCCGCCAACCCGCGCGCCTATGTCGATCCGCCGAGCACGGCGGTCGGTAACCGCAACGGCCATATCCTGCGCCTGCGTGAAATCGGCGATAACCCGGAAAGCACCGGCTTCACCTGGGATATCTTCCTGTTCGGCGCCGGCTCGGATCTCGATGCAACCAACATCAACCTGTCGGGCCTTGATGCCACCAACGATTTCTCGTCGCCCGATGGCCTGTGGTTCGGTCGCCCGTCGAACGCGTCGGGCCAGATCAGCCCGTTCCTGTGGATCCAGACCGATGACAATGCCTTCCGCGACGTGACCAACAACCAGATGCTGCTGGCGATCCCGGGCACGGTGAACGACGGCGGCGTCCGCACGATCACCAACTCGGGTGGCAGCACGCAGGCGACGCGGGTCGGCCGGGCGCCCGGCACGCAGCTGCGCCGCTTCCTCGTCGGCCCGATCGATTGCGAAATCACCGGCATCGATTCGACGCCCGACGGTCGCACGCTGTTCGTGAACATCCAGCATCCGGGCGAAAACGGTACCACGGCGGCACCGTCCAGCAGCTGGCCGGCGACGCAGGCAACCGGCACGGCGCCCGCTGGCACCCGGCCGCGGTCGTCCACGATTGTCATCACCAAGAATGACGGCGGTATCGTCGGCCTCTGATCATCCCCCGAACCTTGGCGGGAGGTCGCGGCAGCGGCCTCCCGTTTTTTATGCGCACCAGCCAACAGGCGGGCGGGCGATGCGAAAGAAGAGGCCCGCGATCCGGCGTGGATCGCGGGCCTTTGCCCCCTTGGTAAATCCTCGATCAGGCGACTTTGGCGCTGCCCACTTCGTCGGGCTCGCGCAGCACGTAGCCGCGGCCCCACACAGTCTCGATGTAGTTTTCGCCGTCGCATGCCATGCTGAGCTTCTTGCGCAGCTTGCAGATGAACACGTCGATGATCTTGAGTTCGGGCTCGTCCATGCCACCATAGAGATGGTTCAGGAACATTTCCTTGGTCAGCGTGGTGCCCTTACGCAGCGAAAGCAGCTCGAGCATCGCATATTCCTTGCCGGTCAGGTGCACCCGCGCGCCATCGACTTCGACGGTCTTGGCGTCGAGATTGACCGCGAGCTTGCCGGTGCGGATCATGCTCTGCGAATGGCCCTTCGAGCGGCGCACCACGGCGTGAATGCGTGCGACGAGTTCTTCGCGATGAAACGGCTTGGTGACGTAATCGTCGGCGCCGAAACCGAAGCTGCGCACCTTTGAGTCCATTTCGGCGTTGCCCGACAGGATCAGTACCGGCGTCTGCACGCGGGCGACGCGGAGCTTCTTCAGGACATCATAGCCGTGCATGTCGGGCAGGTTCAGGTCGAGACAGATGATGTCGTAATCATAGAGCTTGCCCAGATCGAGGCCTTCCTCGCCCAGATCGGTCGTGTAGACATTGAAGCCCTCGCCCGAGAGCATCAGTTCAATTGCCTTCGCGGTCGTCGGCTCGTCCTCGATCAGCAGCACGCGCATCTGGCTTTCCCCCTGTTGCAGCGACACACCCGCCTGTTCGGTGCAGCGCTCACGGTACAGCATTAACCAAACAACGGATGAAGGCAAAAGGTTAATTTGTGATTAAGCGGCCTCAATCCACGAGTCGTGGCGAGTCAATGACTGCGTCGGGCGGACATTGGCGCCGGATCTCCTCGGTAAGGAAGCTTATCAACGCCTCAACGCGTGCCGGGCGCAGCGTGCCCGGCGGCGTCATCAAATGAAGCGCGACCGGCGGGCCGTGCCAGTCGGTCAGGATCGCTTCGACCATGCCGGCGGCGATGTCGCCCGCGATGATGAAGTCCGGCAGCACGGCAATGCCCAGCCCGGCCCGCAGCGCCGGCAGGATCGCCTCGCCGCTGTTGGCGCCAAGCGGACCGCTGAAACGCACCGCGACTTCGGCGCCGCCGGGTCCGCGCAGGTGCAGCGGGCCGCTCGCATTGGTGTAGCCGAGCAGCCGGTGCTCGCCGAGCTGGCCGGCATGCGTGGGGCGGCCGTGCCGTGCCAGATAGGCAGGCGCGGCGATGATGTGCATCGCCACCGGGCCCAGCCGACGCGCGCGCAACGAACTGTCGGGCAAGCTGCCGATCCGAAGCGCGATGTCGAACCCTTCGGCGACGATGTCGGTTACCGCGTCGGACAGGTTCAGCTCGATCTCGATCCGCTCATGTTCTGCCAAGAAGCGCGCCAGCAGCGGCGCGACGTGCGCCAGCCCGAAACTCATCGGCGCGCTGATCCGTATCCGCCCGGCCAGCGCCGCGGCCCCGTCATGCGCGACCTCCTCGGCGGCGCGGGCTTCGGCGAGGATGCGCCGGGCATGATCGGCAAGCGCGCGCCCGCTTTCGGTCAGTGCCAGCCGCCGCGAAGTGCGGTGGAACAGTCCGGTGCCCAGCTGTGCCTCCAGCCGGGTGATCGCTTTGGAAACGGTCGCTTTCGACAGGCCGATCGCGTCGGCCGCGCCGCTGAACGACTTATGCTCGACGACGCAGGCGAAGATCGCCCAGGCTTCGAGATCGGGTAAACGCATACGGCCCTCCTGCCGGGCATTGCTTTATCATCGAAACGATAGGTTTCCATCGTTTCCATTTACCGCGCAATCAAATTCCCTATCTTGGCGCCAACAAAGGAGACTTGCGATGACCACGACCATCCAATCGACCATCGACCGTCGCGCCTTCGACAGCCTGGGTCATGCCGATCATGGCTGGCTGAAGGCGCGGCATCACTTTTCGTTCGCCGACTATTACGATCCCGATCGCATGGGCTGGGGCGCGATCCGTGTCTGGAACGACGACGAAATCGCGCCCAACAGCGGCTTTCCCCCGCATCCCCACCGCGACATGGAAATCATCACCTATGTCCGTTCGGGGGCGATCACGCATCAGGACTCGATGGGCAACACGGGCCGCACCGAGGCGGGCGATGTGCAGGTGATGAGCGCGGGCACGGGCGTGCGCCACGCCGAGTACAATCTCGAAGCCGAGACGACGACGCTGTTCCAGATCTGGATCCAGCCCAAGCGGCTCGGCGGCAGCCCCAGCTGGGGTGCGAAGCCCTTTCCCAAGGGTGATCGCAGCGGCAAGTTCGTAACGCTCGCCAGCGGCTTTGCCGATGACGAAGGCGCGCTGCCGATCCGCGCCGACGCGCGGGTGCTGGCAGCGACGGTGCAGGCCGGCGAGACGATCACCTATGCAATCGGCGAAGGGCGCCATGCCTATCTCGTCCCGGCGCGCGGCACGATCGAGGTCGACGGCGAGCGCGTCGATGCGCGCGACGGCGCGGCCATCCTGGGCGGCCGCTCGGTCAGCGTGACGGCAATCGACGACGCCGAGGTCGTGCTCGTCGACAGCGAATAAACTTCCCCCCCAACCCCCCCTCCCGCGCGGGAGGGGGCACTTTGGAGACCTGCCATGACCAAAGTCCTCGTCCTCTATTATTCGTCCTATGGCCATATCGAGCAGATGGCCGAATCCGTTGCCGAAGGTGCGCGCTCGGCGGGTGCCGACGTCGACATTCGCCGCGTGCCCGAAACCGCGCCGCAGGCGGTCGTCGAAGCCGCGCACTTCAAGACCGACAGCGCGCATCCGGTGATCGAAGGGCCGCAGGCGCTCGCGCACTATGATGCGATCATCGTCGGTACCCCGACCCGCTTCGGCCGGATGTCGAGTCAGATGGCGGCATTCTGGGACACTGCCGGCGGCGTGTGGATGTCGGGCGCGCTGCATGGCAAGGTCGGCGGCGCGTTCACCTCGACCGCGACGCAGCATGGCGGGCAGGAAACGACGTTGTTCTCGGTCATTACCAACCTGCTCCACTTCGGGTTGACCATCGTCGGCCTTGATTATGGCCATCAGGGCCAGATGGGCGTCGACGAAGTGCTCGGCGGCGCCCCTTATGGCGCGACCACGGTTGCGGGTGGCGACGGCAGCCGCCAGCCGAGCGCGATCGACCTGGCCGGTGCGCGCTATCAGGGCCGCCGCATCGCCGAAGTCGCGGTCAAGCTCACCGCCTGACGCAGCGACCGCGGGTCACCGCGGCATCGTGAAGCCCGGCACGGGTGCCAAGGCCCGCGCCGGGTTGTCGGTGATGGTCGGCCGCGCCGGAAAAGCCGCGCGCGCGCCCGCAAAGGTTGCCCGCGCCGCCGCTGCGCCGGGGATCAGCAGCGAGGTGCCGACCCAGCGCCAATGCCACGGCTCCCACGTCACCCCTTGCGCATTGCCGGGCGGGAAGCTCAGCTCGAAGCCATACTCGGGGCCGTGCTGGATCAGCCAGCGCCCCGCCACGGTGCCCGCGAAACACGCCGCCACATCGGGGCACCCCGGCGACGGTCGCGTCCCGAAATCGATCGCATAGCCGGTCGCATGCTCGCTATAGCCGGGCGGCCCGACAAAGCGGGCGCGATCGGCGGCAGTGCGCGCGCGCTTCTTCGGGCCGATCGCGCCGCAGAACACCTGCCGCTGGTGGGCAATCGACCGATAGCAGGAAACCGACCGCAACCGCCCCTTCACTTGCGGATCGCTATCGGCAGCGGCGAGCATCCGGCCGAGATCATAGGCAACTTCCGGCCGCACCCGGCATGGCCCACCGATCGCGAACCCGGCCGGCGCCGCTACCAGATCGGCGGCGCGCGCCTCGTCATAGCGGATATGGCCCAGCATCCGCCCGTCGATGGCGGCCACCTCCCGCTTCGGGCACAACAACTCGGCCTGCGCGCTTCCCGAAGCCAGCGCCAGCCAAGCCAGCGCCGCCGCCACCGCGTGCTTCATACGTCCCCCAACCATCATCGGATTGACCCTAGCTCTGGCATGTCGGCGCCAACACTGGCAAGGGCACTTGATGCTTGCCGACCATGTCCTGTTCATCGACGCCGAAGCGATCGTGATCGACAAGCCCGCCGGCCTGCCGGTCGATCGCCCGCGCGACGGCGGCCTGTCCCTCGAAAATCACCTCCAGGGCCTGACCTTCGGCTTTCAGCGCTGGCCGGTCGCGGTCCACCGGCTCGACCGCGACACCAGCGGCTGCCTGCTGCTGTCGCGCAACCCGAAAGCGCAGGCGCGGTTCCAGGCGGCGTTCGAGGCGGGGACCGTCGCCAAACGCTATATCGCCGTGCTCGACGGCGTGCCGGCGGGCGAGGGCGGGCTGATCGACCTGCCGCTCGTCAAGGTCAGCACGGCGGAGACCGGCTGGCGGATGACGGGCAGCGCCCGGGGCAAGCCCTCGCGCACGCGCTGGCGCCTGCTGCGGGTCGAGGGCGGGCAATCGCTGGTCGAATTCCGCCCCGAAACCGGCCGCACCCACCAGATCCGTGTCCATGCTGCCGAGGGGCTCGGCTGCCCGGTGGCGGGTGACCCGGTCTATGGCAGGGCGGGGCGGCACGGCATGCTGCTCCACGCCGCCGAGCTGAGCGTGCCGCGCGGCATCAAGCCGCCGGTGCACGCGATCGCGCCCTCCCCGCCGCGCTTTGCCGCCGCCGGGTTCGACCACCCCGAGCCGAACGCGACCGGCCCGGTCGACCCGACCACGCCGCCGCGCCCCGATGCGGAGGTCGAGCGTGGTTGAAATCGCCCTGCCCGAAGGCGCGATCGAGGAAAAATTCCTCGCCGCGACCGGCCCCGGCGGGCAGAATGTCAACAAGGTCGCGACGGCCTGCCAGCTGCGCGTCGACGTCTTCGCGCTCGGCCTTGCCCCCGATGTCTTTGCGCGGCTGAAGCGGCTGGCCGGCAGCAAGCTGACGCTGACCGGCGAGATCGTCATCACCGCGCGCCGATACCGCACGCGCGAGGCCAACCGGATGGACGCGCGCGCCCGGCTGATCGCGTTGCTCGACGCCGCCCACCAGCGCCCGGTGCACCGCGTCAAGACCAAGCCCTCCAAAGCCGCCAAGGCCAAGCGCGTCGCCGCGAAAAAGGGCCGCAGCGCCGTGAAGGCCGGGCGCGGGCGCGTGGTGGTGGAGTAGCGGGCGCGCTGCGCTTTCGGTGCGCGTGCGCCAATGCTATAAACTGGTCGCCGCGCGATGTTGCCGGCCAGCGCGAGGAGGTTCCCATGAAGATCGATGACCTGCGCGACGCCCCCTGCTTTCGAGATCACATCGAAGCGGTGTAGGGGCTTCCCAAGCGAAACCAACGTCAAGCGTGGCCTGCGCACCGTGCGCGGTGGCGAAGTCGAGCTACTTGAAAAGCTCGGCCGCCGCGATCCATGCCCGTGCGGTTCGGGGAAGAGATTTCAAGAATTGCTGCCTACAATCGGGTCGGTTTCGACGGGGCCGAAAGGGCGGATTATTGGCGGTGAGGGCAACGTACCGTGCGGCGACATTGTGCGGGCGGTTGAACGGGTGTAGTTTCGCGTCGATGAAGCCGCTCGCCGATCCGCGCCTGAAAACCGAAGAAACCGATGGCCCGGTCGAGCGTGGCTATGCGGCGTGGAAGCGCGCGAAGATCGAGCGAGGGATCGCGCAGGCGCGGGATCGCAGCGGGATGATCCCTGTCGAGCAGATACTGGCCGATCTCAAGCTTGAGCGTTAATTTCACGCCGCAAGCGCGCGATGACCTAAAAGCGATCCGAGACTGGATTGCTACGGATAATGAGCGGGCAGCAGACCGGGTCATCGTTCGCATCGTCCAGACGGCAATGATGTTTGGCCAGTTTCCGATGCTTGGGCGCAAGGGGCAGATTGAGGGAACGCGCGAATTCTCAGTGGTCGGACTGCCTTATCTGATCGTGTATCAGATTGCGTCAGAGTCCGAGGTTGACGTACTTACGGTCATCCATACTCGGCGGCGATATCCCCCAGAGTAGAATTGGTAGGGTCGCGCTTGACTGCGTTAAGTGAGCTCCCAAGATCTTCCCGGGCCACTTTTCAAGAGTTTTCCCTCATTTTGGAGCAGTTGCCCAGCCCAGCGCATAGCGTACTGCCAAGTGAAGAACAGATCGCCTGAATTGCGAAGCTCGGCCTCGTGATGATCCCAAATGTGCTGGGCAATACGGGGGACCGTTGAGGGTCCGAGGTCGCTAAGCGCCTCGAGTACCCACTGCTTCAAATCGTCACGCGTTGCCACAACCTCACTCCGCCGCAATCCCCGCCTGGGCGAACATGTCGGTTTCTCCCGCATCCTCGTTCGCGGGCTTCGCCGCCTTCACCTTCTGACGCTTGTCGAAGCTGTCCCACACGTCGTTCCAGTTCCCGCGGGTCGCGCCCTTCGAATATTCGGTCGCGCGCTGTTCGAAGAAGTTGGCGTGTTCCACCCCGTTCAGCAGCGGGGCGAGCCACGGCAGCGGGTGTTCGTCGATCATGTAAATGGGCTTCAGGCCCAGCTGGCCCAGCCGCCAGTCGGCGATGTAGCGGATATATTTCTTGATCTCCTTGGGCGTCATCCCCGTGACCGGGCCCTGTTCGAAGGCGAGGTCGATGAAGGCGTCCTCGAGCCGCACCGTCGTCTGGCAAACGTCCATGATGTCGTCCTTGACCGATTTGGTCAGGCAGTCGCGCTCCTTCACGAATTCGTGGAACAGCCGGACAATGCCTTCGCAGTGCAGGCTTTCGTCGCGCACGCTCCAGCTGACGATCTGGCCCATGCCCTTCATCTTGTTGAAGCGCGGGAAGTTCATCAGCATCGCGAACGACGCGAACAGCTGCAGCCCTTCGGTGAAGCCGCCGAACATGGCGAGCGTCTTGGCGATGTCCTCATCGGTGTCGACGCCGAAATTCTGAAGGTAATCGTGCTTGTCCTTCATTTCGGCATATTCGAGGAACATGCCGTACTCGCTCTCCGGCATGCCGATCGTGTCGAGCAGGTGACTATAGGCGGCGATGTGCACCGTTTCCATGTTCGAAAACGCGGCCAGCATCATCTTGATCTCGGTCGGCTTGAACACGCGCCCGTATTTGTCGTGGTAGCAATCCTGCACCTCGACATCGGCTTGCGTGAAGAAGCGGAAGATCTGCGTCAGCAGGTTGCGTTCATGCGTCGACAGCTTCTGCGCCCAGTCGCGGCAATCCTCGCCCAGCGGCACTTCCTCGGGCATCCAGTGGATCTGCTGCTGGCGCTTCCAGAAGTCATAGGCCCAGGGATATTCGAAGGGCTTGTAGGTCTTGCGGGCGGAGAGGAGGGACATGGACGGGCCTTTCGGTGCTTGAATCAGGATATGGAGTGGGCGGGGGCGAGCGTCATCGCCCCGACCCCCAGCTCGACAGTGCGTAGGCGAAGCCGCCGAGAATGACGGCGCCTGCGCCGAGCATCGTCCCGGCGATGCGGCGACGGTAGATCGCAGCGTCGCTCGTCGCCGGGCGGGTGAGCGTGAACGCCGCGCCCGCCAGCGCGAGCAGCGCGACGGCGGCCATCACCAGCGGTGGGGCGAGGAGGTCGCTCATCGCCGCTCCCGCCGGTACACGACCCGCTCGACATAGACTTTCTGGCTGCTGCGCGCGCCGACGCCGAACACGACGATGCCGAGGAAATAGCCGAAATCATACCAGCCGCCGTTGTTCGGCACCGCATAGACGGCGATGTCGGGCACGAAGATCGACGCGACCCAGGCGACGGGAAAGATGAACCCGTGCCAAAGCCCGAGCCAGAAGCCCGGCGCGCCCGGCGCAACACCGCTGGCCGCCTGATGCGCGGTGCATCCGGCGACGAGCAGCATCAGCAACAGCGCGGCGGCGAGGCGCTTATTGGCAGGCAAGGCACTCATCATAATCGGTGTTGGGCAGCTCGATCTTCTTCGCTTCGGGGGTGTTGTCGGCTTCGACGCCGCCCGCGAACCCGGCGCGCTGGATCGACTTCGAGCGCAGATAATAGAGCGACTTCACGCCCAGCTCCCACGCGCGGAAATGGAGCATCAGCAGGTCCCATTTCTCGACATCGGCAGGGATGAACAGGTTAAGCGACTGCGACTGGTCGATGTACGGTGTGCGATCGGCGGCGAGTTCGATCAGCCAGCGCTGGTCGATCTCGAAGCTGGTCTTGTAGCAGTCCTTTTCTTCCTGGCTCAGGAAGTCGAGATGCTGGACCGAGCCGCCATTCTCCAAAATGGAGCTCCACACGCCTTCGCTGTTCTTCGCCTTTTCGATCAGCAGCTTCTCCAGATAGGGATTGCGGATCGAAAAGCTGCCCGACAGCGTCTTGTGCGTGTAGATGTTCGCCGGGATCGGTTCGATGCACGCGCTCGTCCCGCCGCAGATGATGCTGATCGACGCGGTCGGCGCGATCGCCATCTTGCAGCTGAAGCGCTCCATCACCCCCTGATCGGCGGCGTCGGGGCAGGGGCCGCGTTCGACCGCGAGCTGCATCGACGCTTCATCCACCTGCGCGCGGATATGCTTGAAGATACGCAGGTTGTACTGTTTGGCCATCGCGCCTTCGAACGGCAGCCCGCGCGCCTGCAGGAAGCTGTGGAAGCCCATGACGCCCAGACCCACTGAGCGTTCGCGCGCGGCCGAATAAGCGGCGCGCTCCATCCCCGGCTCGGCGCGGTCGATATAGTCCTGCAGGACGTTGTCGAGGAAGCGCATGACGTCCTCGATGAAGCCCTTATCGTCCTTCCACTCGTCCCAGGTTTCGAGGTTGAGCGACGACAGGCAGCACACCGCGGTGCGATCCTTGCCGAACTGGTCCTTGCCGGTCGGCAGCGTGATTTCGCTGCACAGGTTCGAGGTCGACACCTTCAAGCCCACATCGCGGTGATGCTTTGGCATCGCCTTGTTCACATGATCGGCGAAGACGATGTAGGGCTCGCCGGTGGCGAGGCGCGTCTCGACCAGCTTCTGGAACAGGCTGCGCGCATCGACCTTGCCGCGCACCGATCCGTCCTTGGGGCTGACGAGGTTCCATTCGGCGCCGTCGCGCACCGCTTCCATGAACGCGTCGGGGATCAGCACGCCGTGGTGGAGATTGAGCGCCTTGCGGTTGAAATCGCCACTGGGTTTGCGGATTTCGAGGAATTCCTCGATCTCCGGGTGGCTGATGTCGAGATAGCAGGCCGCCGAGCCGCGCCGCAGCGACCCCTGGCTGATCGCCAGCGTGAGCGAATCCATCACCCGCACGAACGGAATGATGCCGCTGGTCTTGCCGTTCAGACCAACGGGCTCGCCGATGCCGCGGACATGGCCCCAATAAGTGCCGATGCCGCCGCCGCGCGACGCCAGCCAGACATTCTCGTTCCAGGTGTTGACGATGCCTTCGAGGCTGTCGGGCACCGAATTGAGATAGCAGCTGATCGGCAGGCCGCGCCCGGTGCCGCCGTTCGACAGCACCGGCGTCGCCGGCATGAACCACAGCTTCGAGATATAGTCATAGATACGCTGGGCATGGCCCGCGTCATCGGCATAGGCGCTGGCCACGCGCACGAACAGGTCCTGGAACGATTCGCCGGGCAGCAGATAGCGGTCGCGCAGCGTTTCCTTGCCGAAATCGGTCAGCAGCGCGTCGCGGCCGTGATCGACCTCGACCGGATAGGGCTGCGGCTTGACCGATCGGCTGTCGCGTACCGATGCGGCCGATGCCGCCGCTGCGGCGACCCCTGCCACGGCGGTGGCGGCGGCTGCTTCGACCGTGCCGGTCGCGTCCCGAGCGATGCTGTCCATGTTCGCTTCCTGGCCTTCCCGAAAATCCATCACTGCTCCATCCCTGCCTCGGCAGGCCCGACCGCCTCAACGCGGCAGACCCGACTCGGGGGGCGAACCCCCATCCTACACCCGCGAGCCGCCGAACGAGAACAAAAAGTGTCCATCGTCTCGTGCAAAGCGCAGGAATTCTCGTTCCGCAACTTGGGGTTGCGGTGACCATAATACCAGCGCTTGGGCTCGCCCCCGAACTCGACCACAACAGATTGTGCTCATTCGTCGTGGCAGGCAAGACGGTAAATGACAGTTTAGGGACTCGGTTCGTCGCTCATATGACTCGGTTCATGGCATGACCAAAAATGTCCACAGGCGCGACGCGTGGACGCAAGCGGGATTGAGAAAAGGCAAGAGAACGGGTCGGGAACGAAAATAAATCTGCTGACGAGAGCCGTTCGCGTACCCGCAGGTGTAGCGCGCGCGGCGCGCGGCGTTGACGCAGCGTCAGCTGGCTTTCTTGAGCCTCGTGCCTTCGGGTGAATTGAGTCGGGCGACGTTGAAATGGTCCTGGAATTCGATGCCGGCGCGTCCGTCCTTTGCCCACCGCACGCGCGCGGGGAACATCTGTCCTTCGAGCAGTTCGATCAGCAGCGTCACTTCCTCGGGATTGCGGCCGAATTCAATGCCGTCGATCATCGCGCCAGTCGACGAAATGTCGCGGATGCGCACTTCGCCGCGTTCGCCCCCGACTTCGAGAGTCGCGGTCCGGAACAGTTTGGTGCGCGGCGCGCGGCTGACGCGGAAGCCAGAAATCGTTGCGGCACCTTCGCCCTTCACCAGTGCGTCGAGCACGAATTCGGCGCGCATGGGCTTGCCATACACATAGCCCTGAATGTGGCTGCAGCCGAGTTCGCGGATCAGTTCGATCTCGTCCTGCGTCTCGACGCCCTCGGCGGTGGTTTCCATGCCGAGCGACCCGGCCAAGGTCACAATCGCCCTGATGATCGCCGCATTGCGGCTGCCGTTGATTGCGGCGCCGCGCACGAAGCTCTGGTCGATCTTGATCTTGTCGAACGGCGCCGACTTCAGATAGCCGAGCGATGAATAGCCAGTGCCGAAGTCATCGAGCGCAAGGCGCACGCCAGTGCCTTTCAGGCTCTTGAACATCGCGTCGGTCGACTGGCTTTCGTCGAGGAAGACGCCTTCGGTGATTTCGAGTTCGAGCCGGTTTGCGGCAATGCCGGCACGCGCGATGGCGTTGGTGACAAGACTCGGCAGTGTGGGATTGGCAAACTGGATCGGCGAGACGTTGACGCCGACGCGGACGTTGTTGGGCCATTTCGCGGCTTCAAGGCATGCGGTGCGCAGCACCCATTCGCCGATCGATTCGATCAGCCCGCAATCCTCGGCAACCGGAATGAAATCGGCCGGGCTGATCATGCCGCGCTCGGGATGCTCCCAGCGAATCAGCGCTTCATAGCCGACGATGCGCGCGCTTTCGGTACAGACAACCGGCTGGTAAACAAGATGGAACTGGTTCTGGACGAGCGCGTGGCGCAGATCGTCTTCGAGCTGCTTGCGGTTGCGTGCGCCGTGAAGCAGCTCCTCGCGATAGAAGCGGTGGATGCCGCGCCCTTCGGCCTTGGCGGCATAAAGCGCGAGGTCGGCGTTGCGGACGAGCGTTTCGGGGTCCTTGCCGTCCTGCGGCGCAATCGCGACGCCGATCGAGCAGCCGATCGTTACGGTGTTGCCGTCGATCGAATAGGGCTGCGACAGCGCGTTGATGATCGTGCGGGCAAGGTCCGACAGCCGCTCGGGATCATTCTCGCTCGGCAGCACGACCTGGAATTCGTCGCCGCCCAGTCGCCCGACCAGCCCGGCATCGCCGACCGAGCGGAGCAGCCGCTGCGCGACCTGCTTGAGCAGGATGTCGCCGGTCTGATGGCCGAGCGTATCGTTGACGACCTTGAACCGGTCGAGATCGAGCAGGAACAGCGTCGTCGGACGATAGGGACCGACGGGCTGGTTGAGCGTCTGTTCAAGCGAGGCGCGCATGCGCTGACGGTTGGCAAGACCGGTAAGGCCGTCGAACAGCGCGAGCCGGGTGATCTCGGCTTCGGCCCGGCGCTTTTCGGTGAGGTCGGCGCCCGAGCCGACGAAGCCCTGGAACCGGCCATTGTCGTCGATCACCGGGCGACCCGAGATCGACCACCAGCGATCAGGCATCCGCGCCGACGCGGCGCGCACGGTATAATCCGAAAAGCCGGTGCGCGACGACATGTGAAAACCGAGCGTGCGTTCGGTGCCGGGTGCCGATCCGTCCATCTGGAAGACCGACGTCAACGCGCGACCGATCGTCGGTTCGTTGCTGTCGGCAACCGCGTCGGCAACCTTTTGCGACAGATACGTCAGATTACCGTCGCGGTCGGTCTGCCAAAACCAGCCGGTGCCATTGCTTTCGAATTCGCGCACCAGCCGCGCGGCCAGCGCGCCTTCGCGATATTCGCTCGTGCGGTGGCGGGCATGGACCACGTCCATCAAGGCCAGGCGCCGTGTCGCGACCGCCAGACAGGCGAGGCAAAGAAGGGCAATGCCCGATGCCGTGCCTTGGCCGGCGAGCACATAGACCATCGTCGTGATCGCGGCGGAGAAGGCGAATGTCGCAGCGCGCAGCGGATGGATCGCCATCGCCGTGCCGCCGAGCGCGCCCAGCAGCGCCACGACGCACGCCAGCTGGCTGCGATCGAACGGCAGCCGGCTCGCTTCCCACAGCAGTGCAACCAGCCCCACGGCAATGGCTGCCGCGTAGCCGATGGCGACCCAGCAATGCGTGTGATGGGCCCATCGGCGGAACGCGGGTACCTTGAGGATCGTGAGCGCCACCAGGCTCGGGACCAGCATCGCGCCCGCTTCGGCAGTCACGCGCATGATGAGCGGCACATGCTCGGTCAGTAGCGCGGCGATCACCAACGCAACTGCCGCGCACAGCTGAACCACGATCGTGAATGGCCAGATCGCCGCAACCTGGCGAAGCTGGGCGTCGAAGTCGGCGGCTCCCAGCATATGATTGCGACCTGTCAGTCCCAAAGCCTGCCAGGTGGTTGTGCGCTCGGGGATGGCTTGGCTGGTCAATTTGGGTCCCGTGGTATTCGGAGCGTCAGTGGCACGTGGGATATGCGGTACCGAAATGACCTTAAAAAATTCCTGCTGCGCGTTGCGCTTAGCCAAGCGACTTGGCGCTAGGAACGCGGCACCCTATGCCAAGCATGGCCCGGCATGTTTTCCCGAGCGAGGACCGAAATGACCGTTACCATCCGCGAATCCGACCTGATCGAAAGCGTCGCCGATGCGCTCCAGTTCATCAGCTATTACCATCCGATGGATTATATCCGCGCGCTCGGCGCCGCGTACGCTGCCGAACAGAGCCCGGCGGCGAAAGATGCGATCGCGCAGATCCTGACCAATTCGCGGATGTGTGCCGAGGGGCACCGGCCGATCTGCCAGGACACCGGCATCGTCACAGTGTTCGTCAAATGGGGGCAGGAATGCCGGCTCGCCTCGGACCGGTCGCTGCAAGAAGTGATCGATGAAGGCGTGCGCCGCGCCTATCTGAACCCCGACAACAAGCTCCGCGCGTCGATCCTCGCCGATCCCGCGTTCACCCGCCGCAATACCCGCGACAATACGCCGAGCGTGATGCATGTCGAAATGGTGCCGGGCGCCAAGGTGTCGATCGACGTCGCGGCGAAGGGCGGCGGCAGCGAGAACAAGTCGAAGTTCAAGATGATGAACCCCAGCGATTCGATCGTCGACTGGGTGCTCGAGATGCTGCCCCAGATGGGCGCGGGCTGGTGCCCGCCGGGGATGCTAGGAATCGGCATCGGCGGCACGGCCGAAAAGGCGATGCTGCTGGCGAAGGAATCGCTGATGGGACCGATCGACATGGCCCAGCTGAAGGCGCGCGGGCCCCAGACCGACATCGAGGCGCTGCGGATCGAGATTTACGACAAGGTCAACGCGCTCGGCATCGGCGCGCAGGGGCTGGGCGGGCTGTCGACCATTCTCGACGTCAAGATCGCCGACTGGCCGACGCATGCGGCGTCGAAGCCGGTGGCGATGATCCCCAACTGCGCGGCGACCCGCCACGCGCATTTCACGCTCGACGGGTCAGGGCCGGTCTATCTCGAGCCGCCGAAACTCGCCGAATGGCCCGACGTGAACTGGACGCCCGACAAGGCCGCGATCCGGGTCGATCTCGACACGCTCACGCCCGAAGTCGTGCAGTCGTGGAAACAGGGCGACCGGCTGCTGCTCAACGGCAGGATGCTGACCGGGCGCGATGCCGCGCACAAGCGGATCAAGGACATGCTCGAAAAGGGCGAGGAGCTGCCGGTCAGCTTCCGCGGCCGCGTCATCTATTACGTCGGCCCGGTCGATCCGGTCGGCGAGGAAGTGGTCGGCCCCGCCGGGCCGACGACGGCGACGCGGATGGACAAGTTCATGCGGATGATGCTCGACCAGGGGCTGCTCGCCTGTGTCGGCAAGGCCGAGCGCGGACCCGACGCGACGGCGGCGATTGCCGACGCGAAAAGCGCCTATCTGATGGCAGTCGGCGGCGCCGCCTATCTCGTCGCGCGCGCGATCAAGGGATCGAAGGTCGTCGGCTTCGCGGACCTGGGGATGGAGGCGATCTATGAGTTCGAGGTCGAGGATTTCCCGGTGACGGTCGCGGTCGACAGCGAAGGCAACAACGTCCACCGCCTCGCGCCGCTGGTGTGGAAGGAGCGGATCGCGAAGGAAGGATTGCTGGCCGTATGACCGTCAGGGCCCTGATCCGGCGCGCGTCGTGGCTGATCGGCCTGCTCGCCGCCTATCCGACCGCCAGCGTCGCGATGCCGCAGATGCTGTTCTTTCCCTACCAGCTGCAAGTGGGCACGACCCGCGTCTATGCCGAGGCGCCCGTCGACCGGGCAGCAATGGCACAAGTGCTGGCGCGCGCCGATGCGCGGCTGGCGACTTCGCCGCTCGACGACCGCATCATCGGCACGCGCCTGTTCCTGACGAGCGGCGGCTGGCGCTGGCAATTGCTGTCGTTCGGCTCGCGCACCAGCCTCGCGCTCACTCGTCCGATGTCCGATCTGCTGGCGGATGCGGTGATCGTGAACCGGCGTTCGGTGTCGATCGACGGCGGCGAGCCGGAAGGACCGGTGGCGAACGGGCGTCGACTGTCGAGCGTGGTTGCGCACGAACGCACGCACATGCTCGTGCGGGCCCACCTCGGCTGGGCGCGCGCGCTGACCCTGCCGTTCTGGAAGAGCGAAGGCTATGCCGATTATGTCGCGGGTGACAGCACCCTGTCAGCCGATCAGGCGGCGCAGTTCCGGGCGGCCGGCAGCAAGCATCCGGCGCTGGCCTATTACGATGCGCGGATTCGCGTGACGCAGGCGCTTGCGGCAAACGGCGGCGACGCGCGCAAGTTGTTGACCGAGCCGTAACGCCGCCGTCGATCCAAGCGGCTAATCTGCGGCAAGCGCTGCATCGAGCGTCGCGATCAGGCTGGCGACGTCGGCTTGCGCGTCGAGCATCGCTGCGTCGATCAACAGCCTGGGCTGCCCGCTGCCTTCTGCGATCAGCACCGCGGGCAGTGCGACGTCAAACCCGGGAAAAGCCCGGCGAAATCCGTCGCGGTGATAGAAGGTGACCGGATAGGGCAGGCGCGCCAGATACGCCTTCCAGTCGCGCCGCATCGCCACCGCGCCATAGGTCACCGCACAGAGCGAACAGGGATAGGTCGCAGGCGAGATCAGCTTGTGCGCGGCATCGATCAGCGCGGCGCCGATGCCGTCGGGGGCGTTGTAGACGAAGATCAGCGACCGTTCGCCCGGCGCCGACGTCATCTCGCGCCAATCAGCACGCGGTGACTCCATGCGGGCAAGGTGACGCTCGCGCCATCGGCGAGCGTGACCGCCGCGCCACCGTCCCAATCGGTGTAGCGCCCGGCATAGGGGCCGTCCTTCAGCGCCACCGTCACAGGCTTGTCCGACATGTTGAACAGCGCGAGGAACTTGTCGCTGCCCTTGGTGCGCGTGAAGCTCAGCACCTGGGCGGGCGCCGAATTGACGACGGGCACCATCGGCGCGCCCCATTCACCGTTCCACAGCGCCGGATGCGCCTTCTTGAGCGCGATCAGCCGGGTGAACAGCGCCGCATTGGGATGGTCGCGCCACTTGATCGGATCGCGTTCGAAAAAGGCGAGCCGCTTGTCGTTCCCCGCTTCCTGTCCATTGTAGATCAGGGGCAGCCCTTCGCTGACAAAGGTCAGCACGATCGCATTGGTCAGGTTGGGGCCGAAGCGTTCGAATTCGGTTCCTTCCCACGCATTCTTGTCGTGGTTCGAGGTGAACAACATCCGCATTGCGGCGCGCGGCCACGACGTCTCGGTCGCGCTGTAATAGCCATGGAGCGCGTCGGCGCCTGCCTTGCCCTGCGAAATGTTCGCGAGCGTGTCGCCCCACATCCACGCATAGCTCGCGTCGAACGCGCGGCGGTGATGCTCGGCGATGTCGGCTTCGGCGAGCATGAAGACCGGCTTGATTGCCGAGAGCTCGGCACGGGCGTTTTCCCAGAAATCGATCGGCACCAGCGCCGCGACGTCGCAGCGGAAACCGTCGATATCGGCGGCACGCAGCCAATAGGCCATCGACTGCGTCATATATTGGCGCAGGCCCGGCTTCGAATAATCGAAATCGATGATGTCCGACCAGTCGAACCAGGGTGTCGGGCGGAAATCGCCCTTCCAGTCATGATCGTACCAGTCGGGATGCTGCGTCGCGAGCGCATTGTCCCACGCGCTGTGATTGGCGACCCAGTCGAGGATCACGTGCATGCCGAGCTTGTGGGCGGTCGCGACGAAACTCTTCAGGTCGGCAAGCGTCCCGAATTCAGGGTTCACCGCACGGTAGTCGCGCACCGAATAGGGGCTGCCGAGGCTGCCCTTGCGGTTCTTCGCGCCGATCGGATGGATCGGCATCAGCCAGATGATGTCGACGCCCAGCGCCTTCAGCCGGGGCAGCTGCGCCTCGGCGGCCTTGAACGTCCCTTCGGGCGTGAACTGGCGCGTGTTGATCTGATAGAGCGTCGCGTCGCGGCTCCACGCCGGATGAGTCAGCGTGACATAGGGCTTGGGGGTGTAGCGCGGCGGCACCTGCGCGCTGGCGGGAAGCGCGGCCGCGAGCGCGAGCGCTGCTCCGATCAAGGCCGTCAGACGCATCATCGCTCTCCCCACAATATCGTTGCCGCGACTGTGGCGCGCGACCCGGCGGGCGTGAAGCGGAATACGTATGTGATTCAGGCGCCCGCGAGTTCCATGATAACCGCCCATTCGGCATCGGAGACCGGGCTGACCGACAGTCGCGACTGCTTGATCATGCGCAAGTCGGCGAGGCGCGGCTCGGCCTTCATCGTCGCGAGCGGCACTGGCCTCGGCAGCTTGGCGACGCATTCGACTTCGACCGATACCCATTTGGGATCGGTCGGGTCGGGCTGGAAGGTGCGCGTGACGCGCGCGGTGCCGACCGCTTCCTTGCCTTCGTTCGAATGATAGAAAATCAGGCCGTCACCGACTGCCATTGCGCGCAGGTGAATGGCGGCAGTCGCGTTCTTGACGCCGGTCCATTCGGTGCGCCCTTCGGCGACGAAATCATCCCAGCCATAGACATTGGGTTCGGATCGGATCAGCCAATATGCCATGCGCAGCGCTCTGCCCGAGCGCGCCGTTCGTCGCAAGCGGGTGCCGGCTAAACGCCCGATGAACATGGCATTCCCGGGGCATTCAGGCTCGGCCTGATAGACATTGCAACAAGCTCGGCATCGGTATGTTGTCTGGTCGAGCTCTGGTAACTGGCTGAAAGGACGGCAAATGGCATCTCTTCTGAAAAAGGCCGGGGTGGGCGTCGCGCTCGCCGCGACGGTGCTGACCGCGGCGGCACCGGCACAGGCGCAGCGTTACGGCTATCGCGACTATCGCGACGACCGCGCGGGGACGGCGGTTGTCGCCGGCCTCGCGGGCCTGGCGATCGGCGCGACGCTCGCGTCGAACCGCTATGATCGCTATTACGGCCCGCGCTATTATGGCCCGCGCTATCGTTACTACGGGCCGCGCTATCGCCCCTATTACGGCCCGCGTTTCCACGGCTATTACGACCGCGGCTATTATGGCCCGCGCTATCGCGGCTATTACGACGGCGGCTATTACGGCCCGCGGTACGGCTACGGCTATCGCTACTGACGCACGATGACCGCAGCGCCGGGGCGGGCAGCCTTGCTCGTCCCGGCGTTCGGGCTGGTAATTGGCGCCGGTTTGCGGCAAGGGCGCGGGGCTATGACCGACACGCCCCCCGATCGCCTTTCGTCCAACCCGCGCAGCCCGTTCTTCGACCAGGCACTGCTCGAACGCGGGATCGGCATTCGCTTCAAAGGTGTCGAGCGCAAGGACGTCGAGGAATATTGCCGTTCTGAGGGCTGGATCCGCGTCGCGCTCGGCAAGAAGGTCGACCGCCACGGCCAGCCGCTGACGCTCAAGCTGTCGGGCGAGGTCGAGGCGTGGTTCGAAAAGCCCGCGCCGGGATCGGATGAGGCTGCGGGTGAGGGCGAAGACGCCTGATCCTAGGGTATCGCTCGAAACCAGCGGGGTCAGGGGAACCTACCCCAGCACCCCGCGCGCCGCATCCTCCAGCGCCTTCATTGCCAGCCGGTACGGGCCGGGTCCGTGGCTCACCCGCGCGATGCCGGTTATCGCCACCTGCGCGGCGCTGGGTGCGCCGGGGAAAGCCATGAAATTGACCGGCAGCGGAGATCCCTTGCACACTTTCTCGAGTAGCTTGAGGTCGACTAGCCCCGGCACGAAGAACCCGCTCGCGCCTGCATCGGCGTATGCGAGCGCGCGTTCGATCGCGGCGTCGACCATCGCTGCGTCATGCGTTTCGGTCGGCGCCACGAGGAAAATGTCAGTGCGTGCGTTGATAAAGAAATCCGGCCCTACGGCCTTGCGGGTCGCCTTGATCCGTGCCGCCTGCTCGCCGAACGGATGGAGCGCACGGGGGCTCGCGCCGATCACCTGGTCCTCGAAATTGCAGCCGATCGCGCCGGTTGCCGCAAGCGCGGCGACATTGGCGGCGGTGCGCATTGGATCGGTCGCGTAGCCGCCTTCGAAATCGATGCTGACGGGGAGCCTGGTCGCGCCCACGATCCGCGCGGCATTGGCGATCGCAAGGTCGAACGGCAGCGCTTCGGCGTCATGGAAGCCGTGCGCCGCGGCGACCGACCAGCTGCCGGTCGCCAGCGCCTTCGCCCCCGCGCGCTCGATCGCGGCGGCGGAACCCGCGTCCCAGACGTTGAACAGGATCAGCGGGCTGCCGGGGACGTGGAGCTTGGCGAAGGTGGTGAATTTGTCGGACATGGCTGGCCTCCTCGGCGCGAATTATGCCGAGGTGCCAGTGGGCAGGCTAGGGGACTTAGTGCACGAATCGCGCGACCACATCGCGGTAGCTGCGGCTCACTTTCACCTGCGCGCCTGAGCCGAGCACCAGGAAACATTCGCCGTTGGTGTGCGGCTTCACTTCTTTCACGAGGTCGAGATTGACGATCGTCGAGCGGTGCACGCGCTGGAACCGGCGCGGGTCGAGGCGTTTTTCCAGGTCCTTCATCGTCTCGCGCAGCACGAAGTTATTCTCGGCCGTATAAATCACCATGTAATCGCCGGCGGCGTCGATGCGTTCGATCGTGTCGATGTCGACCCGGAAAATCTGCCCGCGATCCTTGATGTTGATCAGTCGTTCGAACCGGCTCGACGACGGCGTCTCGCCGCTGTCGACGAGATTTTCGACCGAGTCGGGCGCAACTTCGGCGAGCACTTCCTTCAGCCGGTCGACTTCCTCGGCGCCGCGCTTTTCGGCGAGCCGCTGGCGTACCCGGTCGAGCGTGTCGGCAAGGCGGCTCTCCTCGACCGGCTTCATCAGATAATCGGTTGCCTGCGCCTCGAACGCGCGGATCGCATGGTCGGAATAGGCGGTCACGAACACGAACAAAGGCGGTTCGACTTCCATCAACCCCTGGACGACCGAAAAGCCGTCGAAGCCGGGCATCTGGATGTCGAGGAAGACGAGGTCGGGCTTGTGCGTCTTGATGCTGCGGATCGCCTCGCGCCCGTTCTGGCAGGTGTCGATGATTTCGACGTCGTCGTGCGCCTGCAGGCGGAGCTGGAGCCCCTGGATCGCGAGCGTCTCGTCGTCGACGAGAATGGTACGTATCGTCATGCGGCCTCTTTCACCCGTTCTTCGAGCTCGAACGGAATTTCAATTTCAACTCGGAAACCGCCCCCGGGCGCCGGCCCGGTCTCAAAACGGTGGTCGGGCCCATAAGCCTGCGCCAGCCTGTCCCTGATATTGGCGAGCCCGACCCCGGTTGAAAGGCTGGGACGCGATTTTGTTTCACTCAAGCCCGGTCCGGTGTCGGATACGACGATCTGCACGCGTTCGCCGACCAGCTGTGCCACCACCTTGATATCGGCACCTCCCTCCTGCGGCGTGACCGCATATTTGATCGCATTTTCGACCAGCGGCTGGAGCAGCAGCGACGGCAGCCGGGCCTTGGCGACGCGCGGATCGATCGAGAATTCGGGGCGCAGCCGGTCTTCGAAGCGCATCTTCTCGATTTCGAGATAGAGTTTGAGCGTCTCGACTTCCTGAGCGATCGTGACATGCGCGGTCGGCTCGTTGGCGAGCGTGTAGCGCAGGAACGACGACAGGCGGCTGAGCATCATGTTGGCACGCTCGGTCTGCTTGAGCAGTACCAGCGTCGAGATCGAATTGAGCGTGTTGAACAGGAAATGGGGGTTGAGCTGATAGCGCAGCATCGCCAGCTGCGCGCTCGATGCCTGGCTGCCGAGCTTTTCGAGCTGGTCGATCTGATCCTCGACGATCAGGTAGAAATTGATCCCGAAATAGAGCGCCGACCACCCGGCCAGCACGATGAAGTTCAGGAACAGCGTTGCCAGCACCAGCGACAGGTTGATGCCCGGGCTGTCGAGCTTGATGAACGAAAAGGAAAAGGCGTCGAGCACCGAATAGAGCATCGTCGCAAGGCCGAGCGTCACCGCGCTCAACAGCACGAAGGGCACGCGCGGCAGGGTGCGGAAATAGCCGTACAGCGCCGACAGCAGCAGCGTGATGCAATAGCCGACGATCGATTCGATCACGACCGGGATGATCGCGGTCAGTGGCAGGCCGTTCGATATGCTCGACACCGACCGCAGCAGCAGATAGCCGGTCCACCCCGCCGCCTGCAGGATCCAGAAGGCGCGGTTCTTGCGCTCGAAGAACGGGCGCGAGATGATGTCGGGCCGGTTGCGGCGGTCCAGCGGGAGCGGAGGCGCGGGTGGGGGCGGCGCGAGCGATGCCATGCCCGCTTATACCCGCTGACAAGCGCATCGGAAGGGGCCTATGCTGACGCCAGAGGGAGACAGACGATGAGCGATGCCGAACCGATGGCAGACCGGGCCCAGTTTACCGCGATGACCGAAGGCACGCAGGAGGATTGGACGACGATCGCCACCCATTTCCGCGATTTCTCGAAAGGGCTGCCCGAACGGGTGCTGACGCATCTGAAGCTGCTCGACGGCGATTATGGCGGCTTTCCGGTTGACCGGCTCGAACATTCGCTGCAGACGGCGACTCGCGCGTGGCGCGACGGGCGCGACGAACCTTATGTGGTGACGGCGCTGCTCCACGACATCGGCGACACGCTGGGCAGCTTCAACCACCCCGAGATCGCCGCCGCGATGCTGCGCCCGTTCGTCAGCGAAGAACTGCACTGGATCGCCAACAACCACGGCGTGTTCCAGGGCTATTATTATTTCCACTACCTCGGCATGGACCGCGACCTGCGCGAGCAATATCGCGGCCATCCCCATTTCGAGGCGTGCGCCGAATTCTGCGAGAAATATGACCAGTCGGCGTTCGACCCGAATTACGAAAGCGCGCCGGTCGATTTCTTCGCGCCAATGGTCGCGCGCGTGATGGCACGGCCGATCAAGAGCATCTACGCCAAGGTCTGAGCAGCGCCGCGCCGCCGGTCGACGCATCGGCCACATCGCGCCATTAGGCCGTAGACTTATAAGCGCGGAGCCACGCGCTACTCAAAGTCGGTAAGATCGTATCTGCTCATACCCTCGCTCAATCAGCATTTAGCGCAGGATGGAAGCCCGATAACATGCGCCGATGTTGGATACGCGACTCAGAGCGGTTTGTTTTTGGATCGCGGCCTTCGCGGGGCTTGCATCGGTGGCCAGCATTCTGTTCGCGCCCGTGCGCGTTATTCTGCTGCCAAGCACGATCTTCGTCGGCGCAACCGCTGTCCTCCTATTCTTGAGGATGCTGTTCAGCAGGACTTACCGGCGGGGCGTTGATGCCGCAACTCGAGAGATGCAGGGCGAAGGCCCGTGGCCCGGCCGGCCGAAGAAGTTTCGCGATCCCGTATGGGGGGTCTTCGGAAGCCGGACTGGATCGCCGGCCCTGCTCTGGCTGCGAGCGGTGCTTGTCCTTGGTGTTTTCCCCATAGGGCTTCTGCAAAACTGGATCGGTATGGACGTCGTTTGGCTTTGGACCGCTGGCGCCTTCGTAGCGATGGAACTCAGCCTAATGCACCTCGCGCTGTCGCAACCGCGCTGATCGCATCCTGCATGTCAGCCGTTTATGCGTTCGCGGCCTAACCCAAAAGAAACCGCCGCCCCCTCGGGTGAAGGAGCGGCGGCTGATCTTCGGTCGCTGATCGGCGCTTAGAAAGTGAAGCGCGCGCCGATGCGGATCGAATAGGTCGATGCGTTGAAGTTCGGCGCAAGGTTCGTTTCCGGCGCGCGATAGGCCGAGTAGCGATACTGCGCGCAGTTCTGCGCGGTGCTCGTGTTGACGATGCCCGTGCCCGGCGTGGTGCCCGTCGGCACCGCCGCGCTGAGGCACTGCACGCTCACGACAGCCGCCGAACCGATCGACCGCAGGCCACCCCAATCGGCGTTGAGCAGGTTGGGCAGGTTGTTGATATCGGCGAAGATCGCAATGCGCGACTTGCCGACGAACAGCGGGATTTCCTGTTCGAGGTGGAGGTCGATGCGCGTCACGGCCCGGTTGCGCGCGATATTCTTGGCGGTGACCCGACCGCGATAGTTGCGCAGCGCCGTGTTGTTGATCAGCGTGTCGAGTGCATTCTGCGTGTCGACCGAGTCATAGCTGACGATCGGATCGTTGGTGCCGGTCGGCACATAGAGCAGGTTCGACGGCGCGTTCGAGGTCAGGACGGTACCGAACACCGACGAGCGCGTGCTGACGTTGTCGAGCATGTAGAAGCTGTACGGGTTGCCCGCGCGGGTTTCGCCGAACAGCTGGATCTTGGTGCGATAGTCCTTGAAGAAGGCATGGTCGTAACCGATGCCGTACTTGAACTGCCAGCGGGTCTGGTTGTCCGAGGTGCCGAGCACCGGCACGTTCGGATCGGCAAACGTCTGGAAGCGATAGTTCGAGTTCGGCGTCGATGCGCTGGCGCTGCCCACGTCGCGGACATCCTGCAGGATGTAGGCGCCGTTCAGCGACAGGCCGAAGTCGAACTGCTTGTCGAACCGTACCACCCCGATGTGGCTGCGACCGCCCTCGGTGTTATAGGTCACGACGTCCCAGCCGTTGTCGTTGAAGCCGAGGCGACCGGTATAGCGCGTGCGGCCATCGGGCAGGCGACCGATCGGGATCGAACGCGCGTCATAGAAGGACACGTCGTTGCGGGTCTTTGCGAACAGGTAATCAGCACCGAAGTGGATGCCGAAGAAGTCCCATTCCGCCGACAACGTCGCCTTCAGCGACGTCGGCAGGCGGAAGTTGGGGGACAGCTCCGCCGTGTTGGTGCCGGCCGCTGCCGTGCCGCTCTGCGCGAACTGGGTCAGCAGCGGGTTGACGTTGGCGCCGATGTTGTTGAGCGCGGCGGCGCACACCGCGGCGGTCAGATTGGCCGTGCCGGTGCAGCCGGGTGCCGTCGCCGAGCGTGTGATCGTCAGCGAGTTGGTGGTCACCGTGTTCGAGAAGCTGTTGGACATATAGATGTCCGGGTTGCCGCCCGCCAGGATGCCCACGCCACCATGCAGGCGCAGGGTCGGCGTCACCTTCCAGTCCATGCTCAGGCGCGGTTCGAAGGTTTCCTGACCGGCGTAGTTCTTCAGGTTGGTGAAGCCGGTGCGGTCGGTGAACGCCTGGTTGAACACCGGCCGTTCGTTCATCGCATAGATGTTCCAGCGGAAGCCATAGGTCACCGTCAGGCCCGGGGCCGGGCGCCAATCGTCCTGCAGACCGACCGAAATCTGATCGTAGCGGAATTTGGCGGCGGCGCCGTTGGCGCCGGGTGCGACCACCGCAGCATATTGGATCTGGTTCGCATTGCCGGCCTGGAAGTCGGCGAGCGAGTCGAAATAATAGCTGCCCAGGCTGTTCGGCACGAAGTTGTTGAACGTCGCGTTGCGGGTGAATTCCGCCAGCAGCTTCAGTTCGTGATTGTTCATGCTCAGGCGACCGAGGAACGAGCCGCTGTACGTGTCCGTGCGTAGCGTGTTGGTCTGGCGGAAATTGTCCGGACCGAAGAAGATGCGCGGCACGCCGGTCGAGCAACCCGTGGTGCTACCGACCGAGGTCGCGTCCTGGCAGATCTGGAACTGCGAGTTGCCGCGACCGCCGAGCGGTTCCTGACCGCGGACGTAGCTCTTGTAGCTGAAGCGAATTTCGGTCGACAGCGCGCTCGACCAGGTCGAGTTCAGCTGGGCGATGCCGGCGCGGAGCAGTTCGCTCAGCGTATAGGCGTTCGAGGTCAGGCCGTAGGACGGCGTCGTGCCCGAGGTCGAGGTGTTGTTCGGGCTGACGAGCGAGTTGTAGGCGTTGACATAGGAGATCGACAGACGCTGGCCGTCGGTGATGTTCCAGTCGATGCGGGTCGCGAACTTCTCGTCGAGGCGCGGGTTGATGCGCAGGACGTCGCCATAGGCAGCACCGGTGATGCCGTAGCGCGGCGCAGCCGCCAGCGTGCCGAGCGCCGTCACCTGATTGAGCGTCAGACCGGGAATGTTTTCGGGCTGGGTGCCGAACGAGCGCGGATCGGTGTTCTTTTCATAGGAGAACATCAGGAACAGCTTGTCCTTGATGATCGGCCCGGCGATCGTTGCGCCATAGGTTTCCGACTTGAAGCGGGGCAACGTGATACGGGTCGCGCCGATCCGGTCACCCGACAGACCGTCGGTGTTCTGAGAGTAGAAGCCGGTCAGGAACAGCTTGTTGGTGCCCGAACGCAGCACGGCGTCGATCACGCCGCCCTGATAATTGGTCTGGCGAATGTCGAAGTTCGCGGCCGAGGTCGTCACCTGGCCAAGCGCGTCATAGGGCACCGGACCGCGGATGTTCGGGCTCGCGTCCTGGTTCAGGCCGAAGGTGTCGCCGACGGTGACGCCGTTGATGGTGAAGCGGTTGAAGCGCGGATTGACACCGGCGAAGCGGATCGCGCCGCCGCGATCGGTCGAGTTGCCGAGGTCGAACGTGGCGAACGGGTCGCGGCGCTGGATGTCGCGGATGTCGCGATTGACCGAGGCGACCTTCGAGATGTCGTCGGCGTTCAGCGTGGTCTGCACGCCCTTCGAGACGTTGCCGGCGCCACGGATCTTCGATGCGGTGACGACGACTTCGTTCGACGACGAGGCTGCCAGTTCGATCGGCAGGTCATAGGTCTGCTGGACGACCGTGTAGATGTCGGTGACCGAAGTGTTGCCCTGGGCACTCTGGACTTCGACGGTGTAGGGGCCGCCGACGCGAAGGCCGGGGAGCGTGAACTGACCGTCCGTCGACGTCGTCGTGCTCAGCCGGGTGCCCGATGCGACGTCGGTTGCGGTAACCGTCGCGCCCGCAACCGGTGCGCCTTCGCGCGTGACCGAACCGCGGATGATCGAGGTCGTTTCCTGCGCGCTGGCCGCTGCCGGAATGACGAGCGCAGCCGCTGCTACGCCCAGAAATAGCTGATGTCGCATGATGTTCCCCTTGAGACGACGAGTCGCTTGATAGCGCGGTGTCTGTCACCGTCGGCGAGGCCCCTGCACCGCAATTATTTCGCTTCTATGACAGCACCGGGCGCTCGGGGTTAACGCTGCATTAAGCCGATGGTGCGTTGCAAAAAGGCATCACTGGCCACCCTCGGTATTTTGTTGGGAAGCCGCAACAATCGCCGCCCAGCCGGCCTCGTCGATGACCTCGATGCCGAGCTCGGCGGCCTTCTTCAGCTTCGATCCGGCGCCGGGGCCGGCGACGACCAGATCGGTCTTGGCCGATACCGATCCGGCCACGCGCGCGCCTAAAGCCTCGGCCTGCGCCTTGGCTTCGTCGCGGCTGATGCTCTCCAGACTGCCGGTGAAGACGATGGTCTTGCCGGTGACGGCCGACGCGCGGACGCTCGACACGAACTCGGCCGGCGTCACCTCGCCGAGCAGATCGGTCCAGGCCGTGCGGTTGTGGTCCTCGGCGAAAAAGGCGATCAGCGCGTCGGCGACGACCGGGCCGATGCCTTCCACCGCGGTCAGCTCGGCGCGGGCGCTTTCGTCGTCGTGGGCGCGGATGGCGACATCGGCGACCTTTAGTACGCTGCCGAACGCCTTCACCAGATCGCGCGCGGTCACTGCCCCCACGTGACGAATGCCCAGGCCAAAAAGGAAGCGCGCCGGATCGGGCGTGCGCCGCGCCTCGATGCTGGCGAGCAGATTGTCGACCGATTTTGCCTTCCAGCCTTCGCGCCTCAGCAATTCGTCACGATGGGCGCGCAGGCGAAAGATGTCGGCGGGACTGTGCAGCCAGCCGAGATCGAAGAATTCGAGGATCGTCTTTTCGCCCAGCCCGTCGATGTCCATCGCCGCGCGCGACACGAAATGCTTGAGCCGTTCGACACGCTGCGCCGGGCAGATGAGGCCGCCGGTGCAGCGGACATCGACTTCGCCTTCCTCGCGCACCGCGTCCGACTGGCATTCGGGGCAAAGGGTCGGGAAGGGCCAGGCGCCGCGCGTCTCGTCGCGCGACAGATTGCCGACGATCTGCGGAATCACGTCGCCCGCGCGCTGGAGCACGACGCGGTCGCCCGGCCAGACGTTCAGCCGCGCGATCTCGTCGGCATTGTGGAGCGTTGCATTGGTGACGACGACGCCGCCGACGGTCACCGGTTCGAGCCGCGCGACGGGCGTGAGCTTGCCGGTGCGACCGACCTGGATGTCGATCGCGCGCAAGGTCGTCTGCGCCTGTTGCGCGGGGAATTTATGCGCCAGACCCCAGCGCGGCGCGCGTCCGACGAAGCCGAGCCGTGCCTGCCAGTCGAGCCGGTCCACCTTATAGACCACGCCGTCGATATCGAACGGCAGGTCGGCTCGCGCGGCTTCGATCGCGCGGTAGGTCGCGAGCGCTGCCTCGAGCGGCGCGGCGGGTCGGAAGGCATCGGCGACGGGAAAACCCCAGCGGCGGATGGCGGCGACCACCTCGGACTGGGTCGCGCCCGGCAGAGCGCTCGCTTCGCCCAAGCCCCAGGCGAAGAAGCGCAACGGGCGGCTGGCGGTGACGCTCGCGTCTTTCTGGCGGAGCGACCCGGCGGCGGCATTGCGGGGGTTGGCGAACTGGCGCGCCTCCTTGCCGGTCGCCTGCGCCTCGGTGGCGAGCCGCGCGTTGAGATCGGCGAAGGCGGCCTTTTCCATATAGATTTCGCCGCGCACTTCGAAAATATCGGGAGCGTCGGCGGGGAGCGTCGCGGGAATGTCGGCGATGGTGCGGACATTGGCGGTCACGTCTTCGCCCACCTGCCCGTCGCCGCGGGTCAGCGCACGGACCAGGCGGCGGGCTTCGTAACGCAGCGAACAGGACAGCCCGTCGATCTTGGGCTCGGCGGTGAGCGCAACCGGCTCATCCTCGGCAAGGCTCAGGAAGCGGCGAACGCGACCGAGGAAATCGGCGACCTCGTCCTCTGAAAACGCATTGTCCAGGCTGAACATCGGCCGGGCGTGCGCGACTTTGGCGAGGTGGGCGGCAGGCGCGGCGCCGACCTGGCGGCTGGGTGAGTCGGCGCGGATCAGGTGCGGGAAAGCAGCCTCCAGTGCAGCGTTTTCGCGGACCAGCGCGTCATAGTCGGCATCTGAAATCTCGGGCGCGTCGTCGGTGTGATAGCGGCGATTGTGATAGGCGATCTCGGCGGCGAGCGTACCCAGCCGCGCGGCGGCTTCGGCCTCGGTGGTGGGGAGCGGCGGCATGAGGGTTGGCTAGCGTCCGCGCTGTCACCAATCAAGCGCCGGGCTTGCAACCGAAGGCAGGGTCGGCGCTTGTGCCGACGGGCCGGCATCATGCGCCGCGCCGCAAGGGAAAATGATGGTCACTGTCCTGCTGCTCTGCGCGTCCAACATCTTCATGACGATTGCCTGGTACTGGCACCTGAAAGGCGGCACGACGAAGCCGATCGTCGTGGTGATCGTGATCAGCTGGGCGATCGCGCTGTTCGAATATTGCCTGGCCGTGCCCGCCAACCGGATCGGCTATGCGGCCGGGTGGAGCGGCGGCCAGCTCAAGATCGCGCAGGAAGCGATCACGCTAATCGTGTTTGCGGGGTTTGCCGTGCTCGTGCTCGGAGAGCCGCTGACGCTTCGCCATCTCGGCGCGTTTCTGTGCCTGATGGGCGCGGTGGCTTTCATGTTCGTGGGCCGTTGACGAACCCTACGCCGTTTCCAACAGCCGCACCGCCTGCGCCCTTGCCTCGTCGGTAATCTCCGCGCCCGACAGCATGCGGGCGATTTCCTCGCGGCGTTCGTCATCGCTCAGCGCGCGCACATCGGTGCGCGTCACCGTGCCGTCGTGGCTTTTGGCGATCAGCAAGTGATGGCGCCCGCGTGCCGCGACCTGCGGGCTGTGCGTCACCACCAGCAGCTGCGTGGTCTCGGCAAGCCGCGCCAGCCGCTCGCCGATCGCGCTTGCCACCGCGCCGCCGACGCCGCGGTCGATTTCGTCGAAGATCATCGTCGCCGCTCCGCCGCGTTCCGCCAGCGCCACCTTCAACGCGAGGATGAAGCGCGACAATTCGCCACCCGATGCGATCTTGGTCAGCGGCGCGAACGGCGCGCCGGGATTGGTCGAAATCTCGAATTCCACCCGGTCTTTGCCCGCGCCCGACCAGCCTTCGGCCCCCAGCGGCGCGACGACTGTACGGAAACGGGCTGCGTCGAGCTTCAGTGGTGCCAGTTCGCGCTTCACGGCGGCGTCAAGCCGTTCGGCGGCTGCGGCGCGGGCGGTGCCCAAGGCGGCAGCGGCGTCGTCATAGGCGGCCGCAGCGTCCCTGGCATTCGCGGCCAGCGTGGCGATGCTGCCCGCGCCGCCCTCGATCCGGTCGAGCCTGGCCGCAAGCTCCGCGGCGAGCGCCGCGAGATCATCCGGCTGGACGCGGTGCTTGCGGGCGACCGCGCGGAGCTCGAACAGCCGGGTCTCGTCGGCTTCGAGCTGCGCGGGATCGAAGGCGAGCGCGTCGGCGGCAGCGTCGATCCGGTCCTGCGTCAGTGTGGCGTCGTTGATCGCGCGGTCGATCGCGGTGAGGGCGTCGCCGAGCGCGTCATGCTCGTCGGCAATGCGCTCCAGAATGCGCGCCGCCTGCCGCAGCCGCGACAGACCACCGTCGGCGCCGTCGAGCAGATCGGCGATCGCCTGCAGATCGACCGCGATTTTCTCGCCGCGCTGCATGTCGGCCCGGGCGGCGGCGAGTGCTGCTTCCTCACCGGGCTCGGGGGCGAGTCGGTTCAGTTCTGCAACGGCGTGCTCCAGCCATTCGCGGTCGCGCGCGGCGCTGTCCTGTTCGGCACGCGCAGTGGCGAGCGCAGCCTCGGCGGCGCGCCACGCGGTCCAGGCATCGGCGGCGGGACGGGTATCGATCCGGCCGAACGAGTCGAGCAGCGCGCGGTGCCCGGCTGGACTCAGCAAACCGCGATCGTCGTGCTGGCCGTGAATTTCAACGAGCAGGCCACCGAGCGCGCGGAGCAGGCCGGCCGAAGCCGGTTGATCGTTCACGAAGGCGCGGCTGCCGCCGTCGGCCTTGACGATCCGGCGGATCAACAGCGGCTCGCCGGGGTCGAGATCGAGGCCGTTTTCCGCGAACAGCGCCGCGACCGCGCTATCGGGGGCCGGTGCATCGAAGGTTGCCGTCACGACTGCCTGGCCTGCGCCCTGCCGCACCAGCCCGCTGTCGCCGCGCGCACCGAGCGCCAGCCCCAGCGCATCGAGCAGGATCGATTTGCCCGCGCCGGTTTCCCCGGTCAGCACGCCGAGCCCCGCGCCGAAATCGAGATCGAGCGCGTCGATCAGTACGACGTCGCGGATGGCAAGCGCGGTCAACATCGCACCTGTCTCTGCCCCAAGCGGTGCCCGCGTGAAAGGGGGGCAGGCGTCCTTTTGAAAATGTGCAAATTGCCAGTTCGGCAATTTCTTAAAAGACGCTCAGGCGTCCTTCTTGACCTTGGGCGGCTTGACGCGCTTTTCGCGCTTTTCGCGAACGTCGCCGTTGCGCTCGATCAGTTTGTACGCGTGGTCGTACCAGACCGTGCCGGGGTAATTGGCGCCGAGCACGGCGGCCGCCTTTTTCGCTTCGGCCGGCACGCCGAGCGCCAGATAGACCTCGGTCAGCCGCATCAGCGCTTCGGGGACGTGCGTGGTCGTCTGATACTCATCGACCACGCGGCGGAAGCGCAGCGTCGCCCCGAGCCATTCGCCGCGCGTTTCGTAGAAGCGGCCGATTTCCATTTCCTTGCCCGCCAGGTGATCGCGGACGAGATCGATCTTGAGCCGCGCGTCGGCGGCATATTTCGACCCCGGATAGCGGCGCGACAGCTCACCGAGCGCGTCGAGCGCCTGCTGGGTGATCTTCTGGTCGCGCGTCACATCCGAGATCTGCTCGTAATAACACAGCCCGATCAGATAATAGGCATAAGGCGCGTCGCGGTTGCCGGGGTGGACCGCGAGAAAGCGTTGCGCCGATTCGATCGACTTGGTGTAGTTGGCGTCGAGATAATAGCTGAACGCGCTCATCAGCTGGGCCCGGCGCGCCCACACCGAATAGGGGTGCTGGCGCTCGACCTCGTCGAACAGCACCGCTGCCTCGGGGTAGCGTCCGCGATCGAGATATTTCTTGGCGCTGGCGTAAAGCGTCGACACGTCACGCGCGACATAGGGCACGTCGCCCTTCGACCGGTTGCCGCCGCAGGCAGCGAGCGGAAGGGCACAGGCGCCGATCAGCGCGAGCGTGGCGAAGCGGGACGGGGCGATACGCATTGCCGCATCATTAGCCGAGCCTCGCTTGCGCGAACAATGGTTTTTCGAGCGGCACTGCGGCGGGCGGATCGGATGGCGCGGCGCACGCGTTCGCGCTACAGGCCACGCCAAGCGGAGAATTCAACCGATGCCAGCAACGCTCCTGACGACGCGCCGGGTCGAAAAGCCTTGGGGCAGCCACAAGCTCTGGCCCGGCTTTCCCGACCCCGCGCCCGATGGCCCCCCGGTCGGCGAAGTCTGGTTCGAAGCGCCGGGTGAGCCCGACCTGCTGATCAAATATCTGTTCACCAGCGAAAAACTGTCGGTCCAGAACCATCCATCGGACGAAGAGGCGCACAAGCGCGGGCTGCCGCGCGGCAAGGACGAATGCTGGCTGATCCTCGCCGCCGAACCCGATTCGACGATCGCCATCGGTCCGAAGGCGCCGATGACGGCGGAGGAGCTTCGCGCCGCCGCGCTCGATGGAACAATCGAGGAGAGGCTCGACTGGAAGCCAGTGAAGGCGGGCGATTTCTTCTATTCGCATTCGGGCGTCATTCACGCGATCGGCGCCGGGCTGACGCTGATCGAAGTCCAGCAGAACAGCGACACGACTTATCGGCTCTACGACTATGGCCGCCCGCGCGAGCTGCACTTGGACGACGGCGTCGCGGTTGCCGAACTGACGCCCTATGTCGCGCCGCCCGCGCCGGGGGGAGTCGCGCCGGGCCGCACGATCCTGGTCGAGGGGCCGAAATTCGTGCTCGAACGCTGGGGCGACGGTGCGCGCGACATTGCGCTTCCCGAAGGACAGCAGGGGTGGCTGGTGCCGGTCAGCGGCGGCGGGACGGTCGGCGGCATTGCCTTCGAAGCCGGGCAGTGCGTGCTGATCGCAGGGACGGAGACGATCGAGGCAGCGGCGGGCAGCGACCTGCTGTTCGCCTATCCGGGTGCGCGGCGGCTCTGACGCAAGTTTAACGCTTGGCGTGCTAGCCTCCACCGATGCTGCGCGTGCTGACCCTGTCGACCCTGTTCCCCGACGCGACGCGCCCCAATTTCGGGGTGTTCGTCGAGCGGCAGACGCTCGGCTTGGCGCAGTTGCCGGGAGTCGATCTGCGGGTCGTCGCGCCGATCGGTGTGCCTCCCTGGCCGCTGTCGGGCCACGCCCGCTACCGCGCCTTTGCCGATGTGCCGAGCCACGAGGACTGGCGGGGGCTCGACGTCCGTCGGCCGCGCTTCGCGACGCTACCCGGCACCGGTGGACGGCTGCACGTGGCGGCGCTTGTGCGTCGGCTGAAGCCGCTGCTCACGGAGCTGCGTCGCGACTTCGCGTTTGATGTGGTCGACGCCGAATTCTTCTTCCCCGATGGCCCCGCCGCCGTCGTGCTGGGCAAGCATTTCGGCGTGCCGGTATCGATCAAGGCGCGCGGTGCCGACATCCATCTCTGGGGGCAGGGCGCGACCCGTGGCCAGGTGCGCGCGGCCGGGCTGGCGGCGGACGGCATGCTGGCGGTATCGGCAGCGATGAAGGCCGATATGGTCGCGCTCGGGATGCCCGAAGACCGGATCATGGTGCACCACACCGGCGTCGACGCCGCGCGTTTCGGCGGAGTCGCGCGGGCGGAAGCCAAGGCTGCGCTCGGCATCGCTGGGCCGATTGTGATGTCGCTCGGCGCGCTGGTGCCGCGCAAGGGGCATGACATTGTCGTCGATGCGGTGGCGGCACTGCCCGAGGCAACGCTGCTGATCGTCGGCGAGGGCGCGGAACGCGCGAAGCTCGAGGCGAAGATCGCCGCGCTGGGTCTCGGTGACCGAGCGAGGCTGCTCGGCGCGGTCGCGCATGATGCAATGGGCCAGCTGCTGCCCGCCGCCGACGTGATGGCGCTGGCGTCGGCGTCCGAGGGGCTCGCCAATGCCTGGGTCGAGGCGCTGGCGTGCGGGGTGCCGATCGTCATCCCCGACATCGGCGGCGCGCGCGAAGTGCTGACCGACCCCGCCTATGGCCTGATCGCCGCCCGCAACCCGGCGGCCTTTGCCGAGGCGATCGGCATGCTGATCGCTGCCCCGCCTGCGCCTGACCGGGTGAAGCAGGGCGCGGCGCGGTTCAGCTGGGACGCGAATGCGGCGGCGCTGAAGGCCCATCTAGAGCGGCTGGTGGCGCGGGCTTAGGCTTACCAGATGTCATTGCGAGCGTAGCGAAACAATCTCTTGCCGGACCGGATTGCTTCGCTACGCTCGCAATGACGGCTGGCTATTTGCTCCACTCAATGCGCGGCCTGCCGCTTCGGCACCAGCTTGAGCGCCGCCACGATGACCGCGCCGATCACGATGCCTACAATCGCCGATCCGATCGCGGTGATGAACCACTCGACCACCGCTTCGCCCGCCGGCAGCGCGTGCGCGGCGCCGACGGCAAGCTCGTGGATCAGATGCTCGGGCGCCTTCCAGCCGAACTGCGCGAGTGCGTGGACGACGATGCCGCCGCCGACCCACAGCATCGCCGCCGTCCCGATCACCGACAGCGCGCTCAGCAATGCCGGCATCGCCTTCACCAGCGCCCGCCCGATCGCGCGCGTCGCAGCGAGGCGGCGCTTGGCCATCGCCAGGCCGATGTCGTCCATCTTCACGATCACCGCGACAACGCCGTAGACGCCCGCCGTGATCGCGATCGCGACCGCGAACAGCGAAATCGCCTGCGTCAGCAGCGGCTGCGCCTCGATCGTCCCGAGCGCGATCGCCATGATCTCGCCCGACAGGATGAAATCGGTGCGGATCGCGCCGGCAACCTGGCGCTTTTCGAGTTCCTTGGGGTCGCCGAGCGTGGCGGCGTCGGCCTCGTGATGCTCGCCCGATAGCGCATGGACGATCTTCTCGCTCGCCTCGAAACAGAGATAGGCACCGCCCACCAGCAGCAGCGGGGTGATTGCCCACGGTGCAAACGCGCTCAGCAGCAGCGCGGCGGGCAGCAGGAAGACGAGCTTGTTGCGTAGCGAGCCGAGCGCGATCTTGCCGATGATCGGCAGCTCGCGATCAGGCGTCAGGCCGATCACGTAATTGGGAGTGACGGCAGTGTCGTCGATCACCACGCCCGCCGCCTTGGTCGCCGCCTTGGCCGAAGCGCCCGCGACATCGTCGAGCGAGGACGCCGCCAGCTTGGCGATCATCGCGATATCATCGAGCAGTGCCACCAGTCCGCCGGGCATGTGGTTCCCCTGTCCCTGTCCTCAGCCAGCCTTGTGGCGATCGGCGCGGCGGATCAAGCCGCAATCTGCTCCAGCGCCTCGCTGGCTTCCAGCCACGCCGCTTCCGCCGCCGCCAGTTGATCGGCGATGTCGGCGCGGCGCTTCAACAGGTCGGTCATGGTCAGTTTCGCTAGCGCAGGCGCGGCCTTGGCGGGATCGAACATCGCAAGGTCGATCGCGCTCTGCTCGGCGGTGAGCTTCATCACCCGCGCCTCGGCCTCGCTCGCCGCCTTGCGTACGGCGGCCATCCGGTCGCGTTCGGCGGCGGCGGCTTTCTTGTCCTTTTTCTTGAAGTTCTCTGCACCGCCCTTGGGCTGGTTCTTGCCGAGGATGAGGTCGGTGTAATCGTCGAGACTGCCCGAATATTCCTTCGCCGTGCCCTGATCGACCAGCACCAGCCGGTCGGCGGTCAGCTCGATCATGTGCCGGTCATGGCTCACCACCACGACGGCGCCCGAGTAGTCGTTGAGTGCCTGCACCAATGCCTCGCGCGCGTCGACGTCGAGGTGGTTGGTGGGCTCGTCGAGGATCAGCATGTGCGGCGCGTCGCGGGTGATGAGCGCGAGCGCGAGGCGCGCCTTCTCGCCGCCCGACAGCGACGCGACCTTGGTCGTCGCCTTCATTCCCGAAAAGCCGAACCGGCCGAGTTGCGCGCGCACCGCCGCGGGCGACTTGCCGTCCATCGCCCGGGTCATGTGTTCGAGCGGCGTGTCGGCGCCGTCGAGTTCCTCGACCTGATATTGGGTGAAATAACCGACGCGCATCTTGCCCGATTTCGACACGTCGCCGTCCATCGGCGGCAGCTGCGCCGCCAGCAGCCGCGCAAGCGTGGTCTTGCCGTTGCCGTTGCGGCCCAGGAGCGCGAGCCGGTCGTCGGGGTCGAGCCGCAGGTTCAGCCGCTGGAGGATCGGTTTGTCGGTGTACCCCACTGCCGCCATGTCGAGCGTGACGAGCGGCGGGCGCAGCGGTTCGGGGCTCGGGAAATCGAAACTAAGGGTCGGGTCTTCGGCCATCGCCGCGATCGGCTGCATCTTGGCGAGCATCTTCAGCCGCGACTGCGCCTGTTTCGCGGTCGACGCGCGGGCCGAATTGCGCGCAACATAATCCTGGAGCTTGGCGCGCTGAGCTTCCTGATTGGCACGCGCGGCGGCCAATTGGGCAATGCGTTCGGCGCGCTGGCGCTCGAAATCGTCATAGCCGCCGGGGTAGAGGAACACCTTGCCGCCCTCCAGATGGAGGATGTTGTCGACGACATTGTTGAGCAGGTCGCGCTCGTGGCTGATCACGACCATCATCGCCGGATAGTTCTTGAGGAAATTTTCGAGCCACAGCGAGGCTTCGAGGTCGAGGTGGTTCGACGGTTCGTCGAGCAGCAGCAGATCGGGCTCGGAGAACAGCAGCGCCGCGAGTGCCACGCGCATCTTCCACCCGCCCGAATAGCTGTCGAGCGGGCGCGCCTGCATTTCGTCGTCGAAGCCCAGGCCGACCAGTATCTTCGCCGCGCGGGCCTCCGCCGTATAGGCGTCGATCGCCTCGAGCCGTTCGTAGAGTTCGGCGATGCGATCGGGATCGTGGCAATGTTCGGCCTCGGCGAGCAGCGCGGCGCGCTCGGTATCGGCGGCGAGCACGGTTTCGAGCGGGGTGGCGGTGCCGTGCGGCGCTTCCTGCTGCAGATAGCCGATCCGCGTCTTGCGCGGCATCTCGATCTCGCCTTCGTCAGGGTCGATCGCGCCGATCATCACTTTCATCAGCGTCGACTTGCCCGCGCCGTTGCGCCCGATCAGCCCGACACGGCTGCGCGGCGGCAGCGCTGCGGTCGCGCGGTCGAGGATCGTCCGCCCGCCAAGGCGCACCGTGATGCCGTTCAGATTGAGCATGGCGGGCCGGTACCACGGGTTGGGGCTCGGCCCAAGCCCGGTCTGTTCGCCACCGACGCGATTGCATATCGACCGCAAGCGGCGCACGCTGTCGTCAAACAACGCGAGGCGAGGATGATCCGGGGCGTCAGCCAGATCGGGGTGCGGGTACGGCAAGCGGGCGAGCTTGCGCCAATTGCGCGGTGGCTCGCGGCGGCGCCGGAGGCGGACGGCACGCGCTGGCGGGCGGCGAATGTGCATTTGGCGGTGGCCGAGGGCGCGGATGAGAGCGGCGCGGCGCTGAAGCCCCATGAACAGGGCATCACTCATTTCTGCCTGCAAGCGCGCGATCCGTGGCCGATGGCCGATGATCTTGCGGCGTCGGACATCCACTTTACAGCGCCGCTGACGACGCTCGGCAATGGCACTCATTATGCCTATGGCGCGCTGCCGTCGGGTCCGATTGTCGAGATCGAAAGCGCGGTGTTCGTGCCGGAGTCGATCAGCACCGCCTGGGTGGCGCATGTCGCTTTCGCCACGCCCGATCTTCGGCGGCTGAGCGCCTTTTACACTGCCCTGACGGGACGGGCCTTTACCGGTGGGTTCAGCGTGCCGCCACGACCCGAGAATGCGATCATTACCGGCTATGACGATCCGGCGATGCGGGTCGGCTGGGTGCCGTGCGGCAACCTCCTGCTCGAATTCTGGCAATATGCCGCGCCGCCGACGGTGCCGCGCGGTGCTCCTGCCGCCGACGCGCCGGGCTATACTGCGCTGGTGTTTGAAACGACCGGGCTGGGGCAGGGGACCAATGCACTGTCAGCCGCCGGCGTCGCCGACCTGTCGCCGGTGCGGCGCGAGGACGACGGCGCGCTCTATGCGCAAGGGCGCGATCCCGACGGCAATGCAATCGGCTTCGTCTGTTTCGACGATGTGCCCGATTCGCCGCGTGCACTCGCCGCGCTCGACGATCCCTGGCTGATGCCGCGTCTGAGCGCGCTGCGCTCGACACTGCCCCCGCCGCATTTTCGACCGGAGATGACATGGTGACACCACTTGCAGGACAGGTCGCGCTGATCTCGGGCGCGGCCAAGGGCATCGGCCTTGCGACCGCCACAAGGCTCGCACGCGACGGTGCTGATATCGTGGCGCTCGATCTGGCGGGCAGCGATACCGGTGCGCTGGACGCCGCCGTGGCCGAGGCGGGGCGCGGCCTTGAAGTGGTGGAAGGCGATGTCAGCACGGCCGAGGGCTGGGCGGCGGCGGTCGCAGCGGCGGTCGCCCGCTTCGGCGGCATCGACATCCTGGTCAACAATGCCGGTATCTCCGGGCCGTTCGCGCCGATCGAACGCTATCCGATCGAGGATTTCGACCGAGTGATGGCGGTCAATGCGCGCGGCAGTTGGCTCGGCATCCGCGCGTGCATTCCCGAACTGCGCAAGCGCAAGGGCCGTGTGGTCAACATCTCGTCGACCGCCGGGCTCGGCGGCCCGCCGACGATCAGCGGCTATACGATGAGCAAGCACGCGGTGATCGGCCTCACCAAGATGGCGGCGATGGGGCTTGCCGCCGATGGCATCCGCGTCAATGCGGTGTGCCCGTCGCCGACCGACACCGACATGATGCGCGGTCTCGAAGTCGGGCGCAGCGACGCCGAAGCACGGATGATCCGCGCGCGGTTCGAAGCGGACTGCCCGCTCGGCCGCTATGCAGCGCCCGAGGAAATCGCGGCTACGATCGCGTTTCTGGTGGGGCCTGACTCGTCGTTCGTGACAGGCGCGATCCTGTCGGTCGATGGCGGCGTGAAGGCGCGGTAGATTGGGATCGCGAGTCAACCGTTCGTGCTGAGCTTGTCGAAGCACCGTTTTTCTTCCTCGACCGGCTGGCAGGAGAAGGACGGCCCTTCGACAAGCTCAGGGCGAACGGGTTAGCGGGTGTCCATTATCCAGAATTGCACTTTAAGCCGCGAGCAACCCCGCCGCGCCGCCGAGGTCCACCGATACCAGCCGGCTGACCCCCTGTTCGATCATGGTCACGCCGAACAGACGATGCATACGGCTCATGGTTACCGCATTGTGGGTCACGATCAGGTAGCGGGTCGCGGTCTCGCGGGTCATCGCGTCGAGCAGGTCGCAGAACCGCTCGATGTTCGCGTCGTCGAGTGGCGCGTCGACTTCGTCGAGCACGCAGATCGGCGCGGGATTGGTGAGGAACAGGCCGAAGATCAGCGCGACCGCCGTCAGCGCCTGCTCGCCGCCCGACAGCAGCGTCAGCGACTGCAGCTTCTTGCCGGGCGGTTGGGCCATGATCTCCAGCCCCGCCTCCAGCGGATCGTCCGAGTCGATGAGCGCGAGGTGCGCTTGGCCGCCATTGAACAGGGTCGTGAACAGCCGCCGGAAATGCCCGTCGACCGCTTCGAAAGCGGCGAGCAGGCGCTGGCGACCCTCGCGGTTGAGCGTGCCGATTGAACCGCGCAGCCGGTTGACCGCCTGCCCCAGTTCCTCGCGCTCCTCGGCATTCTTGATCCGCGCCGCGTCGATTTCGGCAAGCTCGGTATCGGCGACGAGGTTGACCCCGCCCAGCCGCTCGCGCTCGAGCGTCAGTCGTTCGTGCCGCGCGGATTCGTCGGCGGGCCCGCGCACCTCGTCGGCGCGGAAGCCGACGCGCTCGGGCAGCAGCACCGGCGGGCATTCGAACCGCTCGCCCGAGACACGGCCGAGTTCGACCCGGCGCGCTTCCTGCGCTTCGGCCCGCGCGGCGGCCCCGGCGCGGTGCTCGCGGGCTTCGGCGAGGCGTTCGGCGGCTTGGGCGGCGATCTGCTCGGCGGATCGGAGCGCCGCCTCGCCCGCGCGCTCGGCGGCGAACGCGGTGTCGGCCTCGGCACGCGCGGCGGCGTGCTCGGCATCGAGCTCGGCGATGCGGCGGTCGAGGATTTCGGGGCGGACGGCCAGGATTGCGGCTTCTTCGGCGAGTGCTTCGGCGCGCTTGGCCATGTCGGCGATGCGGCGGACGGCGTCGCCCGAGCGTGCGCGCCAGCTCTTCGCTTCGGCCTGTCCCTGTGCGAGCCGGTCGCGGTCGGTGGCGAGGTCGCGGTCGAGCGCCGCGCGCCGCGCGCGGGCGTCGGCGGTGGCTGAGCGGGCGGCTTCGGCTTCGCGGCTGAGCGCGGCGACGCGGGTGCGGATGGCGCTGCCGTCGGGGAGCGCGGCGATCGCGGCCTCGGCGCGTGCGACATCGGCCCCGGCCTCGTCGGTTTCGGCCTGGGTGCGGCGCTGACGTTCGGCCAGATCGGCGCGCTGGGCCTCGACGCGCTCGATCGCGGCGGCGGCGCGGTCCTCGGTGCGGGCGGCATCGCGCGCGCGGGCTTCGGCGGCATCGAGCAGGCGGCGGGCATCGGCAGCGGCGCGCTTCGCCTCGGCGATCGTCTCGTCGATGCGCGTCAGCTCCGCTTCGGCAGCTTCCACCGCACGGACGGCCGGGGCACGCGCCTTTTCGAGCGCGCGCAGCCGGTTCATCCGTTCGAGCCGCTCGGCCGCCGCTGCCCCGCCCGAGCGCGCCACGAACCCGTCCCAGCGGCGCAGCGTGCCGGCGGGCGTGACCAGACGCTGGCCGACCGCGAGCGGCTGACCCTCGTCGCTCTCGGCGACGAACACCTGCGCCAGACGCCGGGCGAGGGCAGGTGGCGCGGCGACGTGCGGGGCCAGCGGCGTTGCACCGTGCGGCGTTCCGGGGTCACCGGGAAGCGGCTGCGCGCCTGCCCAGTGCCGCTCGCTGGCGGGGTCGAGCCCCGCTTCGAGATCATCGCCCAATGCCGCCCCCAGCGCGCGTTCGAAACCGGGATCGGGCTGTAGCGCATCGAGCACACGGTCCTTGCCGCTCGCGCGCGTGGCCTTGGCGAGTGCGGCGCTTTCGCTGTCGATTGCGGCAAGTTCGGCATGGGCGGTGGCGCGGGCCGATTGCGCGGCGTCCCGCGATGCGCGTGCGCCGCGTTCGGTCCCGTCGGCGCGGGCAAGGCCGGCGCGCGCCTGTTCGGCATGCGCCATGGCTTGGGCGCGATCGGCAGCGGCGGCGTCGCGCTGGGCAATCAGCGGCGCCGGGTCGGCGAGCGCGCGCGCTTCCGCAGCCACGCGGGCAGCATCGCGCTGCGCCCGATCGAGCCGGGCGCGCGCGGCCGCCAGCGCCGCTTGCGCCACCCGCGCATCGGCGGCTTCGGTCGCCTGTTCGGCAAGCGCCTGCGCGAGCGCGACCTCGGCGTCGCGCGCTCGGCGTTCGGCCTCGGCAACCGCCGCCTCAAGCGTGGGCAGCTGGGCCGTCGCGCCCGCCAGTCGCGCCTCGATTGTCTTGGCTTCCTCGGCCAGCCGGGCGGTGGCAGCGGCGGCATCCTCGGCCAATGCGCCCTCACGCTCGCGGTCGGCGACGAGCCGCGCCTGCGCGTCGGCCAGATCGGCGATGCGGCGGACGGCGGTTTCGCGTTCGGCCTTCAGTCCCGCGAGTTGATGGCCCGCCTCGCTCGCCCGGTCGCGCGCGGCAAGCGCGGCCGCGCGGGCAGCGGCGAGTGCTTCGGTCGCGGCGTGCTGGTGCGCGGCGGCGGCGCGCTGGGCCTCGGCGGCATCGGCGACCTGAGCCTCGGCCGCTGTCGCTTCGGCCTTGGCCGCGTCGGCCGCGGCGGCGGCGTCGCGCCAGCGCGCGAAGATCATCCGCGCCTCGGCGGTGCGGATCTGGTCGGAGAGCGCGCGGTACCGTTCGGCCTGCTTGGCCTGGCGGCGCAGCGCCGCGGCGCGGGATTCCTGATCGGCAATCACGTCGTCGAGCTTGGCGAGATTGGCCTCGGTCGCGCGCAGCCGCTGCTCGGCATCCTTGCGGCGCACGTGCAGCCCGGCGATGCCGGCGGCCTCTTCCAGCATCGCGCGGCGTTCGGCGGGCCGCGCGTTGATGACCGCGCCGATCCGCCCCTGGCTGACCAGCGCCGGGCTGTGCGCGCCGGTTGCGGCATCGGCGAACAGCAGCGCGACGTCCTTGGCACGCACGTCGCGCCCGTTGATGCGATAGGCCGATCCCGCCCCGCGCTCGATCCTGCGGACGATTTCGGTTTCCTGATTGTCGCTGTCGTCGATCAGCATCGACACTTCGGCGAAATCGCGCTGCGGCCGCGTCGCGGTGCCGGCGAAGATGACGTCTTCCATGCCCGCGCCGCGCAGCGACTTTGCGCTCGCTTCGCCCATCGTCCAGCGCAGCGCTTCGAGCAGGTTCGACTTGCCGCAGCCGTTGGGGCCGACGATCCCGGTCAGCCCGGGTTCGATGCGCAGATCGGCGGGATCGACGAAGCTCTTGAAACCGGTCAGCCGCAGCCGCTTGATCTGCACCCGTCAGCGATCCTTTAGGCGCCCGCCGCCTTCAGCGCGGGTTCGAGCTTGGCCCAGTCGCCGGTGTCTTCGAGCACCTTGCCGTTCAGGATGAAGGTCGGCGTGCCGCGGACATTGTACTGCTGGTTGGCCTTGTCGGTGTTGGCGGCGAGCACGTCGATCTTGGCCTTGTCGTTCAGGCATTTGCGCGCCTGATCCTCGGCGACGCCGCGCTGCTTGACGAAATCGAGATAGCCCAGCTCCTCGGCGAAGGCGGTCGCGACCTTGGTCGGCTCGCCGAGCGCGGTCGCCCTCGGCGCGACCTGTTCGACCTTGGCGAGCAGCGTCGGCTGGTTCGCCATCATCTGGTCGAGCATCGGGAAAAACGCGTCCGCCGACAGACAGTGGCCGAGCAGATAGGGCGCGACGTCCAGCGCGCCGTGGATCGGATAGTCGCGGAATTCGTATGAGACTTTGCCGCTGGCGATATAGGTCGATTTGAGCGGCCCCATGCCCTCGGCGCTAAACTTCGCGCAGTAGGGGCAGGCACGCGAGCCATATTCGACCAGCTTCAGCGGCGCATCGGGATTGCCCATGCGAAATCCGCCCTCGGGCGTTTCGCTGACGACATCGACCCATGCCTTGCCGGCCGGGGCGGCCTTGCCCGCTACCGGCGCGCTCGCGGCCGGGGCCGAGCCATTGTCGCTGCCCGAACCGCTGCAGGCGGCAAGCAGAACGACGGGCAACAGGGCGATCGGGGCAGTCAGTTTCATGCGTTGGAACTCCTGAGCAAAGGTCATTGCGCGCCCTGCGCGCGGAGGATCGGTTCGAGCGACGCCCAGTCATAGACCTTGGCGTCGCGCCCGCCGACGTAGAATGTTGGCGTGAACTGGATGATCCTGCTCGCCGCCGCGCCGATCTTCAGCACCGAATTGACGATCTGCGGATCGGCGAAACAGGCCTTGATCTGCGCGTCGGTCAGCCCTTGCGCCCGGGCGATGTCGCTGAGGCCGATCGACTGCGCCATGATCCTGATCTGATCGAGCGGCTTTTCGGCGGCGAAGCGGCGCAGCTCGCGGTTGACAAAATTGACACCGAGCGGGCTCCATTCGTCCTGGCGGGCGAAGATCGCTTCGACGGTCGCGGCATAGCGTGTCGGCCCGGTGCAGCGCGCAATGATCGCGGCGGTGAGGTCGAGCTGGTTTGACGTCAGCGGGCGGAATTCAAGGCTCGCGGTGCCCGACTTCACCATCTGGCCCTTGAGCGTCGCTGCCGATTCGCGCGCGAAGGCGGCACAATGCGGACAGGTGAAGCTAAGATATTCGACGATCTTCACTTTGGCGGCCGGATTGCCGATGCGGACGCTGCCGGCGGGGGTGAGCGCGGCGACCTTGCTCCAGTCGGCAGGGGCGGCCGCGCGCTGGGGCTTGCCGGGCGCGGCCGACGCGGCGCTGGCCAGACTGACGAGAACGAGGGCGATCAACAGCCGATTCACGCCGCGTCCTCGCTGTCGATCACCGGCGGACCCTTGGTTGCGGCGACGCCTGCGGCGAGCGCCGACAGCACGGCTTTCAGTTCCGGGTCGGCAATCGCGCGCAGGCTGTCTCCGAGTTCGACCGGCACGGATTTTACCGACGGCGGCGCCGGGCGCGGGCGCGGCGGGGCGACATCACCCTGCCGCATCACCACGCGCGCGACGGCGGGATAGCCGAAGAAGCGGTTGACGCGCTCGACGATCTCGGGCGCGACATGCTGCATCATCACCCCGTGCGCGCCGCGCACGACCAGATGCAGCGTGCCATCCTGCCGCTGCCCGCGCGGAAAACGAATCGATTCAGGGGCAGAGACAGCCGCAAAGCGCGTGCCGACGATTTCGGGCCAGCGGCTGACGACCGCGCTCTGCACGAAGCCGAATTTCTTGAACGCAACGCCACCCACCGCCGGCAGCAGATCGCTGAGCGATCGCGCCGGGCCGCCGCGCGGTGCGTCATCGGCTTTGAACGCTTTGGGGGCTTGGGGCGGGCGCAGGGTGTTGCTCACGGCATCATCCATGCCATAGCCGCGCGGTGGACGCCAAGCTCGATCATGACCCCGCCGCAATCGCGCCTGCGCTGCTGGGTTGGTATGATGTACACGCACGCGACCTGCCGTGGCGCGCGAAGCCGGGCGAAACCGCCGATCCCTACCGTGTCTGGCTGTCCGAAGTGATGCTGCAGCAGACGACGGTCGCGACCGTGCGGCCGCGCTTTGCCGAATTCGTCGCGCGCTGGCCGAGCGTGACGGCGCTGGCAGCGGCCGATGACGCCGATGTGATGTCTACCTGGGCGGGGCTTGGCTATTACGCGCGGGCACGCAATCTGCTGGCGTGCGCACGCGCGGTCGTCGCCGATCATGGCGGCGCCTTCCCGGCGGATGAGGCGGCGCTGCGCCGTCTGCCCGGGGTGGGCGACTACACGGCGGCGGCGATCGCCGCGATCGCCTTCGGCAAGCGGGCAGTGGTGGTCGACGGCAATGTCGAGCGGGTGGTGGCGCGGCTGTTCGCGCTTGCCGATCCGCTGCCGGGCGCCAAGCCGACGATCCGGGCGCTCACCGACCGCATCACGCCGACCGAACGCGCGGGCGATTTCGCGCAGGCGATGATGGATTTGGGCGCAACGCTGTGCAGCCCGCGCAACCCCGCCTGTGCGCTCTGCCCGCTGGCGCGGATGTGTCTGGCACGCGCCAGGGGCGATCCGCAGGCCTATCCGGTCAAGGCCGCGAAGAAGGTACGCCCGCAACGCTATGGCACGGCGTTCTGGATCGAGCGCGACGGCACGGTGCTGCTGGTTCGGCGCCCGCCCAGCGGGCTGCTCGGTGGAATGCGCGCCCTGCCGACCGGACCTTGGGACGATGCGCCGCCGGGACTCATGGGGGCGCCGCTGCCGCATGCGGACTGGCGCGTGGCGCGTGGCACCGCGGTGCACCTTTTCACCCATTTCCGCGTCGAACTCGTGCTTGCGGTTGCGCGCGGCGACGGGCAATCAGACGCCGTACAAGGCGAATGGTGGCCGATCGCCGATCTTGAGTCGGCAGGCCTGCCGACGGTGTTCGCCAAGGCCGCGCGGTTGAGGAGAGAGTGATGGCGAAACTTCGGGCGATGACGATGGCGGCGCTGGTGGCGCTCGGTTCAGCGACGGCGCTGGCAGGCGTTGCCCTCGCGGGGCAGGCCCAGCGGCTATCGGCACCGATGCCGCCCGCGCCGGTCGCGCTCACCACGTCCAATGCGCTGCTCGACAGCTATCCGGCGACGCGCAAGGCACCCGGCGTAGTGGCGGTGGTCGGCATCGGCGACACGGTAAATATCCATGCCGCCGGCAATCTGGCGTTCGACGCGGGTGCGCCCAAGGCCGACGGCGATTCGCTCTGGCGGGTCTACTCGATGACGAAGCCGATCACCGCGATGGCGGCGATGATGCTGATCGAGGAAGGCAAGCTGAAGCTCGACGATCCGATCAGCAAATTCATCCCGGCGTTCAAGAACATGACTGTGCTGGTCGACGGCACCAAGGACCTGACGGCGGTGCCCGCCAGAAACCAGATCACCGTGCGGCACCTGATGACGCACACGGCTGGACTTGGCTACACGATCATCACCAAGGGGCCGTTGCTGAAGGCCTATGAGGATGCCGGGATCACGCCGTTCACGTCGACCGCTCAGGCTGAAAAGGACCTGCGCAAGGTGCGTCCCGCCTCGCTCCAGGCTTTTGCCGAAAAGGTCGCAACGCTGCCGTTGATTGCCGAACCGGGGACGAAGTGGAGCTATTCGATTGGTCTCGATGTGCTCGGTGCAGTGATCGAAAAGGCAAGCGGCATGCCGTTCGACACCTTTCTGCAGCGGCGCATCTTCACGCCGCTCAAGATGAAATCGACCTTCTTCACCGTGCCCGCCGCCGATGCTGCAAGGCTCGCGACCGGCTATGCCTTTGTGGGCGAGAATGCGCTGCCGCTCGATGCCGGGGCGACCTCGGTATTCCTGCAGCCGCCGAGCTTCCCCTATGGCGGCGCCGGGCTGGTGATGTCGGCGAACGATTATGACCGCTTCCTGCACATGCTGCAGAATGGCGGCACGCTCGAAGGCGTCCGGGTGCTGAAGCCCGAAACGGTCGCACTCGCGCTGTCAAACCTGTTGCCCGCGGGCGTCACTTACCCCGGCGCGGTCGCCAACACGGGCGGCGCGCCGGGACCGTCGCAGGGTTTTGGCGCGGGTGGATCGGTGTATCTGGTCGATATCCCCGGGGGGCCCGGCAAGGGCACCTATGGCTGGGGCGGCGCGGCCGGCACGATTGCCTGGGTCGATCCCAAGAACAAGCTGCGCGCGACGGTGATGGTCAATTACCTGCCCGGCGACCGCTGGCCGCTGCGCACCGATTTCACCAAGGCGCTCTACGCCGATCTGGCGCACTGATCCGCCGATGCTGGTGCCGGGGTTCACGGGCGGGCCGCTCGACCGCGCCGATCATCTGCGCCACGATGCCGAAGCGCTGGCCGCGCTGCGCAGCGACTGGCGCGCGCGGCTGCTGAAGCTCGAGAATTTCGAGCCCGAGCTGACGGCCGAGGGCAAGCTTGGCTGGGCCTCGCTCGCCGACGCGCCCGATGAGGCCGAGCTGGTGCTGCTGGGGCTGGGCGATGGCGAGCGGCCGCATTTTGCGGCTTATGTCCCCGGCATGCGCGCGCCGCCGGGCCGGCCGATGCGGCTGTTCGCGATGCTCGACCACTTTGCGCCGGGCGAAGCCGCGACCTATGCCGCCGCGCGCAGCGTGCTTGACTGGCACAGCCGCCACGGTTTCTGCGCCAATTGCGGCGCGCCGACCACGATGATCCGCGCGGGCTGGGCGCGCAGATGCGGCGGTTGCGGTGCCGAACATTTCCCGCGCGTCGACCCGGTCGTGATCATGATCGCCGAACATGACGGGCGCGCGCTGCTGGGGCGCGGCAAGGGCTGGCCGCCGGGACGCTACTCGGCACTCGCTGGTTTCGTCGAGCCGGGCGAATCGATCGAGGAAGCCGTCGCCCGCGAGATTTTCGAAGAAGCGGGCGTGCGCGTGTCGGGCGTGCGCTATGTCGCCAGCCAACCCTGGCCGTTCCCCTCCTCGCTGATGATGGCCTGCGTCGCGACCGCCGATGACGAGAAGCTGACGATCGACCCCAATGAGCTCGAGGATGCGATGTGGGTGTCGCGCGACGACGTCCGGCAGGTGATGGCCGGCGGATCCGGCCCGTTCCTTGCGGCGCCACCTTATGCGATCGCGCACACGCTGCTGACCGAGTGGGCGAAGGGTTAGCGCTCGCGCGCCATCGGGTAGGTGCCGAGCAGCCGCACCCATTCGCAGTGAAAGCCGAGCTCGCTCAGCGCGCGGTCGACCGCCGGATCGCCGGGACGACCGATGAAATCGGCGTAGAATTCGGTCGCGGTGAAGCTGCCGCCGCGCTGATAGCTCTCCAGCTTGGTCATGTTGACGCCTGCCGTTGCAAAGCCGCCCAGCGCCTTGTAGAGCGCGGCCGGCGCATTAGGCAGCGCGAAGATCAGCGTGGTGACGAACGGCCCGTCGCCTTCCAGCGGCACGGCCTGCTGGGCGAGCAGCACGAAGCGGGTCATGTTGTGGGCTTCGTCGGCGATATCCTCGACCAGCAGCTTCAGCCCATAGGTTTCGGCAGCGATTGCGGGCGCGAGCGCAGCAACCGACGGATCGCCGCGTTCAGCGACCAGCGCCGCGGCGCCTGCCGTGTCGGGATAGGTGACGGGTGAAATGCCCGCTGCACGCAGCCACTGGCGGCACTGGCCGAGCGCCTGCGGATGGCTGACCGCCTCGCGCACCTGATCGCGGGTGCCCAGCCCCATCATCGCGTAACGGATCGGCAGGAAGAATTCACCGATGATCGTAAGGCCAGATTCGGGCAGCAGGAAATGGATGTCGGCGACGCGGCCGTGCAGCGAATTTTCGATCGGGATGATCGCCAGTTCGGCGCTGCCCGATTGCACCGCCTCGATCGCGTCGTCGAAATCGAAACAGGGCAGCGGCAGTCCGCCCGGCACTGCCTGCAGCGCGGCGATGTGCGAATTGGCGCCCGGCGCCCCCTGAAAGGCGACCGCGCGGGCAGGATCGGCAGCGGCGGCGGCGGTCATCGTCGCGACGATCGGGCGGGCAGGGGCAGGGAAGCGTTCCATCTGCGGGCGGCGCTTATCCGCCCTTCGCAGATGCGGCAAGCGCTGCTTGCGCATGACGGTCGGCGAACCTAAAGGGAGCGCAATTCATTTTCTGGGGCATGTCGGCACATGAGCTTTCGGACGAACATCATCGTGGGTTGGGTTCTGGCGGCGATCTTCGTCGGGCTGGGCCTGATGCTGGTCGCCGGCAAATATTTCCACACCGAACGTCCCGAAAAAATGGGCTATCCGATCGAGGGCGTCGTCGAAGCGGCGGCCGAAAGTGCCGCAGCCGCGCCCGAAGTGCCGATCGCCAACCTGCTCGCGACCGCCGACGCCGCCAAGGGCGCCGAAGTGTTCAAGAAGTGCACCTCGTGCCACAATGCCGCCAACGGCGGCCCCAATGCCATCGGTCCCAATCTGTGGGCCGTCGTCGGCAAGGCCATCGCGGCGCACCCGGGTTTCGAATATTCGGACGTGCTGAAGGCCAAGGGCGGTAGCTGGACCTTCGACGAGCTTAACAAATGGCTCACCAATCCCAAGTCCTATGCGCCCGGGACCAAGATGAGCTTTGCCGGCCTTGCGAACCCGCAAGACCGCGCGAATGTGATCCTCTATCTCAATACCCAGGGGTCGAACCTGCCGCTGCCGAAGCCCGAGGCAGCGCCAGCCGCAGCCCCCACCGAGGGCAACAGCGCTGCCCCCGCTGCCGAAGGTAACGCAACCGCGCCTGCCGCCGAAGGCAATTCCGCCGCACCCGCCAAGTAAGCAATTCGCGAGGTGAGGGCGTCAGTCCTCGCCGATCGGATCACGCGCCATCGGGTCGGGCCGATCGCGGTAGAATGCCTTGACGTAATCCCAGGCTTCTTCGGCCGTTTCGACGAAACGGAAGATCTGCAGGTCGCGCGGCGAGATGACGCCTTCCTCGCAAAGTGCTTCGAAATTGACGACGCGATTCCAGAAATCGCGGCCGAACAGCATCACCGGAATCGGATCGATCTTGCCGGTCTGGATCAGCGTCAGCAGCTCGAACAGTTCGTCGAAGGTCCCGAATCCGCCGGGGAACGCCGCGAGTGCGCGCGCGTGCAGCAGGAAGTGCATCTTGCGCAGCGCGAAATAATGGAACTGGAGCGACAGCCGCGGCGTGACGTAGGGATTGGGCGCCTGTTCGTGCGGCAGCACGATGTTGAGCCCGATCGATTCGGCCCCGACATCGCAGGCGCCGCGATTGGCGGCTTCCATGATCGACGGTCCGCCGCCTGAGCACACCACGAACTGCCGCATGCCATCGGCATCAGGCGGGACCTGGCTGACGATCGCCGCCAGCTTGCGTGCTTCGTCATAATAGCGCGACTTGGCGACCAGGCTTTTGGCGACCTTCCGCGCCGTCTCGCCCTGCGCCAGGTCGAGCAGCGCCTGCGCCTTGGCGGGCTCGGGAATGCGTGCCGACCCGTAGAAGACAAAGGTCGAGCCAATGCCGGCTTCGGCCAGCAGCAATTCGGGTTTCAGCAGTTCGAGCTGGAAGCGCACAGGCCGCAGATCCTCGCGGAGCAGGAAGTCCATGTCCTGGAACGCGAGCCGGTAGGCGGGATCTTCGGTCTGCGGGGTCTGGACGATGCCGCGCGCGGTTTGGGCATCTTCGCTGGCGCGCGCAAAGACGCGCGGCGGAACTTTGGGATCGCTCATCACTTCGCCGTAACGCTTTTGCGACCGATTAGAAACGGATCAGCGGCAAAAACCGGCGCGGTCGTCCTCCAGATGGAGGTGATTGTAATGCGCGGCATTATAATCGGGGCTCAGCACGGTGCCGAACCGCTTGCAGGCCGATGCGTGTATCACCTCGAAAAAGCGGCGAACGTCCGGGTCGCTCGATCGCCAGCCATTCTGCACGGTGATGCGCCGTCCGTCGGCGAGCACGAAGCCGCCGATGTCGATCGCATTGCCGATCGCATGACCCGACAGCCGGGTATAGACAGCCGCCGTCCCGATCGTGTTGCGGCAGGCATAGCTGCCGAAGCTTTCGACCCGCACCAGATCGCTGCCGAGAATCTGGCGCGCGGCAGGAGCGAGCGCGAACCGCATCCAGTTGGTGAAGCTACGGGCGAGGCCACATCGCATCCCCTTGATACCGGTCACCGGCACACCGATGTCGATCAGCTGGACCGCGCCGACCAGCGAACAGCCGCCGCCAAAATCGCGGTCGGCAAGCGCGCTGTAGCGGACATCGGCGCGCGCCAGGTCGGCCAGGCACGCCTGCGTCTCGCGGCTGGTCGGCAGACTGGCGGCGGCGGGACGCGATCCGGCGGGGCGTGCGGGGGGCGCCCGGTCGGTACCGCCGCAGCCGGCAAGGGCAAGCATCAACAGGATCGCAGCACGCCGCATTACGAGCGAGGATAGCGATGATCGCCGCTTCTGCGCAACGCACCGGCAAGCGAACCGCCGTTGGGTCAGACCGCCCCGCCCGCCGCCGCCCCGCTCGCCCAGGCCCATTGGAAGTTGTAGCCGCCCAGCCAACCCGTGACATCGACGGCCTCCCCAATGGCGTAGAGGCCGGGGACCTTGCGCGCCATCATCGTCTGCGATGAGAGTCCGTCGGTCGAGATGCCGCCAACGGTGACTTCGGCCTTCGCAAAGCCTTCGGTCCCGCTCGGCTGGAAGCGCCAGTCCTTCAGGCGGCGCGCGGCATCCGCGAGCGCCCGGTCGGCAAGCGCGCTCAGCTCGCCCGCCAGTCCAAGTCGATCAGCGAGCGCCTCGGCCAATCGCGCAGGGAGCGCGTCGGCGAGCGCGGTCTTCAGGCTGCTGCGCGGGCGGGCGCGCTTGGCAGCGACCAGCCAGTCGGTCGCGAGGTCGGGCAGAAAATCGATCGCAACCGGCTCCCCATGCCGCCAATAGCTCGACGCTTGCAGGATCGCGGGGCCGGACAGGCCACGGTGGGTGAACAGCGCCGCCTCGCGAAATGCGGCCTTGCCGGCCCGCGCGACAACCTCTGTCGCTACGCCCGACAGCGCCGAAAACAGGGCCTCGGTGCCACCAAGCGTCAGCGGTACGAGCGCCGGGCGCGGCTCGACCACTTTCAGCCCGAACCGGCGCGCCAGATCATAAGCGAAACCCGTCGCGCCGAGCTTGGGAATTGCGGGTCCGCCGGTCGCGATGACCAGCGCCGGGGCGCAATCGATCCGCGTGCCGTGCGTCACGTTGAACACCCCATCGGCATGGCCGACATCGCGGATCGCGCTGCCGAAGGCGAACTCAACCCCCGCGCACTCATCGACCAGCATCGCGACGATCCGCCGCGCCGACCCGTCGCAGAACAATTGCCCGAGCGTCTTTTCGTGCCACGCGATGCCGTGCGCATCGATCAGCGCGATGAAATCCTGCGGGCTGTACCGGCCGAGCGCCGATTTGGCGAAATGCGCATTGGCCGAAATGAAGCGGTCGGGCGCTGTCCCCAGATTGGTGAAGTTGCAGCGCCCGCCGCCGGAGATCAGAATCTTGCGGCCCGGCTCGGCATTATGGTCGATCAGCAGCACCCGGCGCCCGCGCTGACTGGCGACCCGCGCCGCCATCATGCCCGCCGCGCCCGCGCCGAGCACGATCACGTCATAGGCGCGCGGCGCCGTTATTCGGGCGTACCCGTGTACCACATGCGCTGTAGCTCGCGCATGCCGTCGAGCCACTGATGCTTGAGCGCACCGAGGATGTGGAGCCCCGCAAGCAGGTAGACGATGTTGCCAAGGACTTCATGCGCTTCGCCGAAGCCGTCGTGCACCGCGAGCTTGGTGGCGGGGTCGAGCGCCATGATGAAGCCGATCCGCGGCCATTCGAACAGCCCGAACAGGAACATCGGATGGCTCGCGGCATCCTTCCACGCCGAATCCATGATCCAGCCGGTCAGCGGCATGGCGAAAATGATCACGTAAAGCGCGACATGCGTCCAGTGCGAAAGCGTGACTTCCCAGGGCTTGTATGCCGCGGGCAGCGCGGGCGGCTTGTGCCCCAGCCGCCACAGCAGCCGCATGATCGCGAGACCGAGCACGGTGATGCCGACCGACTTGTGCAGATCGATCAACGGCCTCACTTGCTCGTCGGCGACGGCGGGCCAGATCCAGGTCAGTGCGAGATTGAGAATGATGCCGATCGCAACGAGCCAATGAAAGGTAATGGCCAGACTGGTGTATCGCCGGTCGTTCATTCAGGTCGCTCCACGTCCTGCCGCGCTGCACCACTGGCGATGGCGGCGTTCGATCCTTACCTTTGGCCGAAACAACATTCACCCCCATTTTGCGGGAAGTCCCTTGCCAGCGATTGCCCGCCTTTCCACCTCGCTTCTCCTTGAATCGCCTCGGCTTTCGCCGCGCCGTGCGCCGTGGCAGAGCTATGCGATCGGCGGCGGTGCGCTGATCATGCTCGTGCTCCTTACGGTGCAGGCGCTGTTCCGCGCCGATCTGGCGGGCTGGTCGGTGGGGATCGCCTATATCGGGTACGATACCGCACTGTTGCTGTTCACCGCGCGCCATGCCTGGGCGTTGATGCGCCCTGCCGCGCCGTTGCCCGTTTCCGACGCGCGGCCGACGCTGGGCGTGATCGTCGCGGCGCACAACGAAGCCGGCGTGCTGGCAGTGACGATCGGCGAGCTGGCGGGGGCGAACGATCCGCCCGAGCTGATCCTGATCGCCGACGATGGCTCCACCGACGCGACGCCCGAGGTGATGGCGCGCGAGTTCGGGCTCGCGCCGCCGCCGCTCGGTACCATCAGTCCGGCGTCGCCGGTGCTGCCGAGCCTGCGCTGGCTGCGCGTGCCGCACGGCGGCAAGGCGCGCGCTCTCAATGCCGCGATCGTCGAGGCCGATACCGAGATCGTGCTGACGGTCGACGCCGACACATTGCTTGACGCAGACGCGCTGGCGGCGATGCGGGCGGCGTTTGCGGCAGAGTCCGAGCTGGTGGCAGCCACTGGCGTCCTGACGCCGATCTGCGGGCCGTCGCGCGCCGGAAGGCTGTTCCAATGGTTCCAGAGCTATGAATATGTCCGCAATTTCCTCGGCCGCTATGCCTGGATGCAGGCGCACAGCCTGCTGCTGGTCTCGGGCGCGTTCGCGGCATTCCGGCGAGCGGCGCTGGTCCAAGTCGGCGGCTTCGATCCCGCTTGTATGGTCGAGGATTATGAGCTGATCCACCGGCTCCACCGCCACGCCGCCGACCATGCGCTCGACTGGCGGGTCCGGGTGGTCGGCGCGGCGCATGCCCGCACTGACGCGCCAGCGTCGGTGATCGGCTTCCTGCGGCAGCGGCGGCGCTGGTTCGGCGGATTCCTGCAGACGCATTACTGGAACCGCGACATGATCGGGAACCGGCATTTCGGGATGCTCGGCACCGCGCATATGCCGGTCAAGACGCTCGACACGCTGCAACCGGTGGCGGGTGTCGCCGCTTTCGTGATCCTGCTGACCCTGCTCGCCCTGGGGCGGTTCGTGATCGCCTTGCCGATCCTGATTATCATGATCGTCAAGATCCTGTTCGACTTGAGCTTCCTGATCTGGTCGCTGCGGCTCTATGCGCGCTGGACCGGACAGGCGCAGAAGCTGTCAGCGCGCGGCGCCCTTCTTGCCGCTGCGCTCGAGCCGTTCAGTTTCCAGCTGCTGCGCCATGCCGGCGCACTGTGGGGCTGGCAGGCTTTCCTGACCGGGCGCGAGACCTGGGGGCGGCAGAAGCGTACCGCGATCGAGGCAGTCGCGGCGGAATAGGCCAATCCACGATTGTCATCCCCGCGCAGGCCGGGATCTATAGTCGTTTGGCGTCCATGATCCTCTCGGGGAGCATCGCGTATGGATTCCCGCCTGCGCGGGAATGACGCATTCGCAGCAAAGCCTAATGGCTAGAAAAACCCGACCAGCAGCGTCGCGTTGAGGCCGATTACCACGGCCGCCACGCTCCACGCCGCGAACGTCAGCCAGCGCGGGCTGGCGAAGTCGCCCATCACCGCGCGGTCGCTGGTGAAGGCGACGAGCGGCACAATCGCGAACGGCAGTTGCAGGCTAAGGATTACCTGGCTCAGCACCAGCAGGCTCGTCGCGCCGCCGTCGCCCAGCCAGCCGACGACGATCACTGCCGGCACGATCGCGAGCAGCCGCGTCGCCAGCCGTCGCAGCCACACCGGCAGCTTCAGGTCGAGGAAGCCCTCCGCCACGATCTGCCCGGCAAGCGTGCCGGTGACGGTCGAATTCTGGCCCGATGCGAGCAGGGCGACCGCAAACACGACGCTGGCCGCACCCGCGCCGAGCATCGGGCTCAACAGTCGGTACGCCTGATCGATGTCGGCGACGTCGGTCCGCCCCGCCTGATGGAAAGTCGCCGCGGCGAGGATCAGGATGGCGGCATTGATGAACAGCGCGAGCCCGAGCGCGATCGTCGAATCGAGCACTGCAAACCTGATCGCCTCGCGCTTGCCCGCTGCGTCGCGTGCGAAGGCGCGCGTCTGGACGATTGACGAATGAAGGTAGAGATTGTGCGGCATCACCGTCGCGCCGAGAATGCCGATTGCGATGTAAAGCATTGCCGGGTTGGTGACGATGTCCGGATGCGGGACCAGCCCGGCGGCAATCGCTGCCACATCGGGCCGCGCAATCGCCAGTTCATAGGCGAAGCACCCGGCGATCACCACCAGCAGCGTGACGATGAACGCTTCGAGCAGCCGGAAACCCCAATGCTGGAGCGTCAGGATCAGCAGCACGTCGAACCCGGTCAGGATCACGCCTGCCACCAGCGGCAGCCCGAACAGCAGCTTCAGCGCAATCGCGGTGCCGAGCACTTCGGCAAGATCGCAGGCGATGATCGCCAGTTCGGACAATGCCCATAGCGTCAGAGCGATCGGCCGCGGGTACCGGGCGCGGCACGCCTGGGCGAGGTCCATGCCGCTGGCGATGCCGAGCCGCGCCGCGAGCGCCTGGAGCAGCATCGCCATCAGATTGGCGAGCAGGATCACCGCCAGCAATCGGTAACCGAACGCCGATCCACCGGCGATGTCGGTCGCCCAATTTCCCGGGTCCATATAACCAACCGCGACCAGATAGCCGGGGCCCGAAAAAGCGAACAGCCGCCGCCAGAAACCCATCGTCGATGGCGGCACCGCGACGCGGCGGTGGCTCTCGCTGAGCGACGCGCGCGGGGGCGTCAGCTCGGCGGCGACGCCGGCGGGTTCATGCGCAAAGGGCGGAGGCGGCGCCATGCAATGCAATGTGGGGCAAATTCATGTCATTACAAAGCCACCGGCGCAGCATTGTTCCAAATCTAGCGCGGCTGACGGTGGAGGCGCGCCATCACCGCGTCGAGTTTCGCCAGTACCGCCGGATCGCGCTTCGCCGGGTCGGTGATGAGCGCGGCATCGAGCACTGTGTCGATCGGCGACGGCGTCCGTTCGGCGGGCAGCGCGGCGAGGAAGGCCGCGATAGTGCGCCGCGCGAGGTCGCCGTTCGCGTGCATCTGGGCGATTACTTCGCTGACCTCGACATGCGCTTCGCTCTCGCGCCAGCAATCATAGTCGGTGACCATGCCGACCAGCGCATAGGGTAGCTCGGCCTCACGGGCGAGCTTGGCTTCGGGCATCGCCGTCATGCCGATCACATCGGCGCCCCATTGCCGGTAGAGCATGCTTTCGGCACGGCTGGAGAATTGCGGCCCCTCCATCGCGAGATAGGTCGCCCCCTTGCTCATCCTGCCGCCGGCCGTCGTGATCGCCTCGGCGGCAAAGGCCGACAGCCGCGGGCAGACGGGCTCGGCCATCGAGACATGCGCGACCATGCCGGTGCCGAAAAAGCTCGACGGGCGGCCGACGGTGCGGTCGATGAACTGTTCGACCACCACGAACCGGCCGGGTTCCAGCTCTTCCTGCAGCGAGCCAATCGAGGAAATCGCCAGAATGTCGGTGCAGCCGCTGCGCTTCAGCGCGTCGATATTGGCGCGCGCGTTGAGTTCGCTGGGCGGGATCACATGGCCGCGACCGTGCCGTGGCAGGAACACGATGTTGACGTGGCCGACGCGCCCGAACAGCAATTGATCCGATGGCGCCCCCCAGGGCGTGTCGACGGTGCGCCATTCGGCCTGTTCGAGTCCTTCGATCGCGTAAAGCCCTGAGCCGCCGATAATGCCGATTGTCCACGCGTCGTTCATGCTGTTACTCCGAAAGAAAGCTCGCCTGCCAAAGAAGGATTTGCCGATGCGGACGACCGTTGCCGTTGGGTTGCTGGCGCTGCCCGCCGCTGCTCATGCCGCCGAGCCGATCACAGGGCAATGGCTGACGAAGGAAGGCAAGGCGATTGTTGCGATCGCGCCGTGCGGCAAGGGTGTGTGCGGGCGCATCGCCAAGGTATTGAAACCCAACCCCGGCGGGCACGGCGTCGACGAGCGCAACCCCAACCCGGCGCTGCGCAATCGCCCGATCGTCGGCCTGCCGATCCTGACCAGCTTTACCGACGCGGGCAGCGACTGGCGCGGCCGGATCTATGACCCCGAAGCGGGCAAGGAATATCGCTCGATCGTGAAGCGCCTGCCCGATGGCAGCTTGCAGGTACAGGGCTGCATCGCCTTTTTCTGCCAGACGCAGAAATGGCAGCCGGCAAGATAGGCGATGCCCCTTGGTGAACGCTGCTCAGAAGGTGAGCGGCGTCTGCGACTTGGCTGCGACGCGGCGGATCAGCGCGTCGTCTTCTTCGCGACCTGGCAGCTGCGCGTAATCGAAGAAGGCGTTCACCCGATCATAGTCGGCCGTTCGCGTCGTGCCGTACGGCTGGATCAATCCCTGATCGAGCGCCTCTTCGTGCAGATACAGGCTCATACGGAAGAAATTGGCAGTAATCCGCTTGAAAGCTTCCAGCTGCTTGGCTTTGATCGTCGGGCTGACGGCTGAATTGCCTGGGCTGTTCCAGCGCGTCGGCGTCGCACGGTTGTAGCCGGCGAAATAGTTGAAGCTCAACATATACGGTGCCGTTGGCTTGCCCCAGGCGGCATCCGGACGATAGCTGGCGGCGACCAGCCGCATCCCAGTCTGCAATGTACGGTGAATGAACATATCCTGTCGCCACATCGCGGCCTGGAGATATTCGCCCACCAATGTCGAATTCGACTGGCTGATCCGCGTTTGCGCGGGATCGAGTGTCGCGCCCAGCATGAACCATGAAAGTTGCAGATCGTCGAGCATGGCGTCAGCGCGCAGCTGGGGGTCGACGCTGTCCAGCACAAAGGACGGATAGCCGAGCAGCCTCATGACATCGCGCGCATTATCCTGCCCCTTGTTGCCGATAACGCCGAGGCTCGCATCGCTTGGCCGGAATGCCGATCGGGCAGCTTCGCCGATTTCCCACCAGGGATTCGGCAGGAAGCGCGGCATTTTCTCGCCACTCGGGTTGGAAAAAACTGGCTGATTGGCGAAGCTGGTCCTGAACGGGTCCTCCGAAGCCAGATAAGCCAGCGCCATCCCATTGCGCATGAAGCTGGTGTTGCCGATCGCTCGTGCGCGAAGGCCGTGATGCCCCAGCAGCGTGGATTTGAACTTGGCAGCGGCAAACCGCTCGACTTTCGCCGCGTCTGCCGGATCATACGGTGTCGGCGCCGTGAAGGATTGGGTCAGCTTGTCGACAGAGAAGTAAAGGTTCCAGAAATTATAATCGCTCGGGTCGTTCAGATATTTGTCCTGAAGCGCGAGCCACGCGGATTCATAGCCGGGCTTCGCCACGCGAGCGATATCGGTCACCCAATCGTTGATCGTTCCTTCATTTGGTCCATGGGCAAGATCGGCGGACCAGAGCGGAAACTGAATACCGATCTTCATCCGGCTGAAATCGATGTTGAGCAGCTCATCGCGAGCGCGTTTCGCATCGGCCAGCGAACGGATCGGCGTCGCGCCGCTGAGTGTCGGCAGGAAGCTTGCCATCTCGTCGCCAAGGGCTGCGTCGCGTTCGATGCTTGTCGCTCCTGGCAGGACGGCGCCACCGGGCTGGAATGGACGGAAAGTGCGCGGGTTTTCCGGCGGCAGGGCATAGCGTGCGCGGACTGCACCAATGCCAGCGACAAGGGCGTTCGCTTCGGCTTCGCTTGCGCCGTCGATCTGCGCGCGTCGCACAGTGTCGGCGACGCTGGTGCCGATTCGCGCAAGGTCGAAAAAGTCCGGCCCATGGCACGAAGCGCAGCTGCCCTTCACGCGCGGCGCGCGCCACATCGCAAGCGCGGTCGCATAGGTTTCGCCTGGCAACTTCTTGGTAACGGTGTCGGTGGGCGGAACAGGCGATGAGAAACCGATGAGCGAGGGTGCAGCTGCCGGCACGACCGCAAGGGAGACGCCCGCGCTGCTGTTAACGGTTGCAGCCAATGCCCCGAGCGACAACAGGGACACACCGCCGATGGCCGCGAATTTCAGTCGTCTGGATTGGCGACTATGCTTCTGTTTCATTGACAAACTCCCGCTTGCGTCCGGTGCTTTCCCACCGACATTCCTGAGCGAGCCGTCGTGAACCAGCGTTCAATGAGACCGATGAAGATCGTAGTAAGTTTGAATTAGCCGTTGCCGTCGATATTTACTTTTGCTGCCGTGCCTTTTTACTTAAGATCGGTCCTGCGAACGATCATACGCTTCCTAAATTACTTCCATTGCGATGCCGTAGTGGTGCCACGCCATGATCGCGGTTGCGCCACGATGCGGACGCCAATGTTCGGCGAGCGCGCGCGTGGCCTTTTCGGTCGGGCGTCCATCCAGCCCGAGAATGCGGCCGATTTCGATCTGCACCGCCAGATCGCCGGCAGGCCAGATGTCGGGGCGCCCTTCGGCGAACAGCAGATAGATTTCGGCAGACCATCGGCCGATGCCCTTGATGCTGGACAGCAGCGCGATCGCTTCCTCATCGTCGGTCGGCAGCGCGCCCAGATCGACGCGCCCGCTCGACACCGCTTCGGCGAGGCTGTGCGCATAGCTTGCCTTCTGCCGCGAGAGGCCGAACGGTCGCAGCTCCTCGATGGCGACGGCGGTCAGCGTTGCCGGATCGTCGAGATTGCCGAGCCCTGCTTCGAGCTTTGCCCAGATCGATTGCGCGGCGGCGACGCTGACCTGCTGGCCGACGATCGTGCGCAGCAGCGTGCCATAGCCGCGATCGCGGATGCGCGGCGGCGGATAACCAGCGCGGTCGATGGCGGCTGCCATCGCCGGCTCGATCGCGGCGACCGCGTCGAGCGAGGCCTTCAGTTGTTCAGCGGAAAGACCCATTGACTGTGTCCTTGAAATCGCCGCGCGCGCACGGCAAGGCGGCTGCGAAACCGCCTTCAGGAGAGATGAATGCCGCAGCTTATCGTCGTGACCCGCAATGGGGAAGAACGGGCAATCACGGGCGAAGCAGGCCTGTCGGTTATGGAAGTGATCCGCGACGCCGGGATCGACGAGATTCTGGCGCTGTGCGGCGGTTGCTGTTCGTGCGCGACCTGCCATGTCCATGTCGACCCGGAATTTGCGGCCAAACTGCCGAAAATGAGCCCGGACGAGGACGACCTGCTCGATTCGACGTCGGACCGCGACGAATTTTCGCGGCTGTCGTGCCAGATCCCGTTCAGCGACGCGCTCGATGGGCTGAAGGTGCGGGTCGCGGCGGAGGACTAAAGCGCGAGCGGCGCGAGTTTCAGCACCGCCGTCGGCGCCTGTTTCAATGCGGGCGTCGCTTTCCAGACGATCCGCTTGCGGCCGCCGACGGTCTGGGCGCCGCTTTCCTCATTCTGGCTGACGATTTCGGCATCGGTGTCGAGCGTGAAGATGCCGTCGAGCCCGCTCGCCATGTCGGGTGCGCCCATGCCGCCGGCTTGCGACAGGCCGGGGACCGATTTCGATCCTTCGTTGGCGAACGCGGGTGCTTTCACGCGCACCACGCCGCCTTGGCGCAGCTCGATCGACACGAACGGGAAGATCACTTCGGCGTCGAGGTTATACGGCCAGTTGAAGCCGTGCGTCAGCACGCCCTTGATCGCATAATCGATCATGAACTTGCCTTCGCCCAGATAGACGACCTTGCGATAGCCCGCTTCCCTGCCGAGTGCGGCGGCGATCGCGCGGTTGCGTTTTTCGGCTTCGGCCTTGGCGGCGGCTTTCTTGGCGGCCTGCTTGGCCTCGGCGTCGGCGGACTTCTTGTCGCTGTCTTCGGTCGAGAATTTCAGGTCCTCAAGCCCTTTCAGGCTGTCGCCTGCGTCGATCGCGATGACTTCCCCTGAGTAGCTGAACGCGAAGCTGCGGTCGGCGTTGATCGTCAGCGTCGAGGTGAATTTGCCGGGGGCGAGCACGCAGCTGGCGAGCAGGAAGGGCAGCAGCAGAACCGCAATCAGGCGCGCGTGCATCGGCAATTCCCCCCTTGTTCAGCCTCCCCGGGTCGCTACCGCATATAGCGCAATTGCTGCCGCATTCGAAACGTTCAGGCTTTCGACCTTGTTAGAGATTGGCAGCCGCGCCAGCACGTCGCAGTGCGCTTCGGTATTCTGGCGCATGCCTTCGCCCTCGGCGCCGAGCACGAGGCAGGTCTTGCCGCCGCCCTTCAGTGACTCGGCAAGCGTCACCTTGCCCTCGCCGGTCAGCCCGATCCGCCAATATTGAGCCTCGGCAATCTCATCGAGCGCACGGGCGAGGTTCACCACCCGCACCCACGGCACGACTTCGAGCGCGCCCGAGGCTGCGCGTGCGACCGTGCCCGACTCAGGCGGGGCATGCCGATCCTGCGTCACGATCCCGAGCGCATTGAAGGCAGCCGCCGAGCGCAGCACCGCGCCGACATTATGCGGGTCGGTCACTTGGTCGAGCACGATCAGCGGGCGGTCATCGTCGCGGCCCTGTTCGATCAGGTCGCCGAGCCAGATGTCCTCGAGCGGATCGGCTTCGCAGACGATGCCCTGATGCGGCGCATCGCTCGGTACCAGCCGCGCGAGATCGGCGACATCGGCGTACACGGTCGGCACGTCGGCTGGCATCACGATCGCTGCCGCTGCCTCATGCGTGATCCACAGCTTGCGCACCACGCGCTCGGGATTGTCGAGCGCGGCATAAACGGCATGCCGCCCCCAGAAACGGGGGCGGTTACCCTGGGTCTTGCTCGGGCGGTGGCCGCGTTTAGCCATGCGCCGGCTCAGTCGTCGTCATTGTTCACCGCATAGGGATCGGTGACGGCGGGCTTGGTCGGCAGCGGCGGCTTGGGCAGCGGCTTGTCGGCATTCGCCGCGTTGACGAGAAAGCTCGCGAGAATCGTCGACGCCTGGCGCATGTCGTCCGCCTTCAGATGGTCGAAGGTGTCGATGCTCGTGTGGTGGACGCGCGACATGTAATCGAGCGGGTCCTGGATGAACTGGAATCCCTGCAGGCCGATTGCCTGCATGAACACATGGTCGGTGCCACCGGTCTTCTGCATCACCACATTGGTCGCCCCCATCGCGTTGAACGGCGCGAGCCACTCGCGGAAGATCGGCACGACGGCAGGGTTGTTTTCGGCAAAGATGCCACGCAGCTTGCCCGAGCCATTGTCGATGTTGAAATACGCCGCCAGCTCCGAGTAGCCGGGCTTCGGCGTGATCGGCCAGCGATCGTTCCAGCCGTAATAGCGCTTCATGCCGGTCTGTTTCGGGTCGCTGGAGCTGCCGCGCGTCGCGAGATGCTGTTCGATATAGGCCAGGCTGCCAAGCAGGCCCTGTTCCTCGCCCGCCCACAGCGCGAAACGGATCGTGCGTTTCGGCTTGATGCCGGTCGCGGCGATGATGCGGGCTGCCTCCATGATCATCGCCGTGCCCGCGCCATTGTCGGCGGCGCCGTCGGCGGCGTGCCACGAATCGAGATGCGCGCCGGCCATCACATAGCCCGCCTGGGGATCGCTGCCGGGAATCTCGGCGATGATGTTATAGGCCTTGGGGTCGCTGTCCTCGAAATGCACCTTGCTGTCGATCTCGAGCGTCGGCGCCATACCGATCTTGGCGAGCCGCGCGAGACGGCGGTAATCCTCGGCAGCGATTTCGACGCCGGGCAGGGCCGGGGTGTCACCCGCGCCGAACAGATAGCCTTCGCCGTGGATCAGCTTGCCGTCGAGCCGCGACTTCTGCACCCAGGCGACGGCGCCTTCGGCCTTCAGGAAGGCATCAAGCTTCTTCGCGTAATCGAGCCGCTTCAGCCGCCGGTCGGCCCCTTCGGGGTCGTAACGCGGCTGCTGGAACTGGTCGAGTCTCGCCAGATCCTCCGCCGTATGGCGCCTGAACGCCGGGCTGGCGGGCTCGTCGCCGGTGCCGGGCAGGGTGAGCATGACGATTTTCCCGGCGAGCTTGCCTTTCCACTTGGCGAAATCGCTTTCCTTGGCCATCGGCGCGACGATCACAGGCGCCGATAGCGGGCCATTGGTGCCCGGCGTCCAGGCGATCGGGATCGCGGTCAGTTGCAGCGGGCGCGGCGCGACCATGCGCACGCTCGACCGCTCGATCCACCAGCCGCGGCCGAAGTCGAAGCCTTCCTTGTGGATGTTGCTGAGGCCCCAGGCCTTGAACCGGCTCTGCGTCCATTCTTCGGCTTTGCGCATGCCGGGGGAATTGGTCATCCGCGAGCCGATGACGTCCGACAGATATTCGGCGGTCGGCATCACTTCGCTGTGATTGATGCCCTGATCGATGATCTGGTTGACGATGTTGCGGTCGACGGATTGGGCAAGGGCGGGCGCGGCAATCACAACGGCAGCGGCGGCAAGCAGCAACGAACGCATCATCTTCCCCTTCGAGCAACAAAGTTGCGGCAGGGTTATGCGGGCATCGGGCCAAGCGCAAGCGGCGTTGACAGGGGGGTGCGAGATAGGCATTGAGCCGCCTCGCTTTTGGCGCCCCCCATGGACAGGTGGCCGAGTGGTTAAAGGCAGCAGACTGTAAATCTGCCCGTGCAAGCGTACGCTGGTTCGAATCCAGCCCTGTCCACCACCGCCCGTTCTCGGAACATCCCCGAAAAGCCCTAGAAATCTCAGAAAACCAAGGGTATTCTGCCTTTCGATGGCCGCCCCTGTTCGCTGCTATTTGTCTACAACCGACAGTGAGTGTGGGGAAGGTGTGGGGAAGGAGGTGGGCTTCCCCACACTGCGGCTCTCTTAATTGACCTCCAGAAATGTGGGGAACGAGAATGGGCAAACTTACGGCGGTGGCGGTCAAGGCCGCTTTGGCGAATCCGGGCACCTATCAGGACGGTGACGGACTTTTCCTGAAAGTTGGAAAAACTGGTGCGGCTTCCTGGCTTTTGCGACTCCAGCGCGATGGCAAACGACAGGATATTGGTCTGGGTAGTGCGAAGCTGGTGACGCTGGCGGAAGCGCGTGCGAAGGCTGCTGAACTCCGCAAGGCTGTAAAGGTCGAGAAACGCGACGTACTGACGGAGCGGAAGGACGAGGAAGCCGCCAAGGTCACTTTCCGCGAAGCCGCTACCCAATATCATTCCGAGAACGAAGCTGGCTGGAAAAGCGATGTCTATGGTCGGCAATGGCTGGCCAGTCTGGAAAACTACGCCTTCCCGAAGCTTGGCGACATGACGACTGGTGGAATCACTGCCGCCGATATCATCTCGGTCCTCACGCCGATCTGGCAGGAAATCCCCGAAACAGCCCGCCAGGTTCGGAATCGGATTTGCGCGGTGCTAGATTACTCCCATGCAAAGGGTTGGCGCTCTTCCGAAGCTCCATCAGGCAATAGCAGCCTCAAGGCAGGGCGAGGGCTGCCGCGACAGATCAAGAAACCGGCAAACCGCAAGGCGATGCCATACGTGGCCGTTCCTCCGTTCCTGACCGCGTTGCGCCGCAAACCATCCTATTCGCGTCTGGCGCTAGACCTTCTCATTCTGACGGGCGTTCGCTCGCAGGAAGTGCGGCTCGCGAAATGGGACGAATTCGATCTGGACCAGCGCCTTTGGACAATCCCAGCCGAACACATGAAGCGCAGCAGGGCGCACATCGTGCCGCTTTCAGAAGCGGCCTTGGCGGTGCTTGTGAAGGCGGACGCAATGCGGCTTGAGGGAGCCGAAGTGGTATTCCCCGGCATGACGGGAAAGGCGATGTCCAACATGACGCTGCTCAAGGTCATGCGCGACATGCAGGAGCCGTTCCACGTCCACGGTTTCCGCTCCAGCTTCACCGACTGGGCGGCGAACGAAGGCTTCCCCAATGCGGTCGTCGAAGCGGCACTGGCGCACAAGACGCCTGACGCTGTACAGGCCGCCTATCGCCGCACCACATACCTTGGCACGCCGGATAATCCCGGTGCGCGCGTGAAGCTGATGGAAGCGTGGGGGAATTATTGCGCGGGTACTGCCGGAGCAAATACGCCGATCAATGAAGGCGGCTAATCTGACGCTGGTCATGCAAACAGCGATTAGCCTTGGTTAGCCCGACAGCCATATTGCTGGGCGAGCATTTTCTTCCCATCGAGCGCAGCAAGCTCTGTCCGCATGGCCCCAAGCATCTGTGTTTCCAAAGTGCCGCTATTGGCTTCCCTCAAGGCATCGATCTGAGTTCGGTATTGGGCGACAGTATTCTCATCTAGCGTGAAAGGACACTCTTCGTATGGCCATTCGTTCTCACCGGTGCCGTATGTCGTTGTGTCTACGAATGAGAGGCGGCTCATGGTTCTCAAACCGCCACTGCAGTTTCGGTCACCTTGATAGAGATCGAGGCCCCGAACCGGACCGTCGAATCCTTCAGCCGCCCACCATCGAGCGCATCCGGCTGGGACATTATCCTCCCAAGTCCAAACTAAGCCGAAGCCCTTCCATTGATAACTGGCATCAGCACGGGATGGCACGTCTTTTGGCTTTGGAATGAGAGGGTCAATGATTGGGACTAACCAACCATATACGAAAATCGGGCCGATTGGCGTCAGCGTAATGAGCAACGTCGGTACGACAATTGCAAACAAGGCGAGAATGCTTTTCCTCATCCGATTGACGATCACAGATTAACTGCGGCAAGTCATCGATATTCGTGGGGTTGAGCAACCTGCAGATCATTTCGTGCTGAGGTTGGCATTCTACACACCAAGCCATTCGAGTCCGTGCGGCAGCTCTTCCGCCGCAAAATCTACCTGAAGGACTCTTCTGCTTTTCGGCGCAGAGGCAGCGTCGGACGCGTGAAGAATTGGCGTTGCGTATAGCCATACATCGCCAGCTTCGGCCAAACAGACCGCTGTTCCGCACCTGTCTACCACTCCCTTGACCCGATCTACGGCTATTCTTCCGTAGGTGTGGGATCCAGGAGCAATGAGCAGTGGTGCATTGCTAGCGGGCACATTGTCGATGTGCGCCCTCACCGTCACCATGCGGGTAAGAAGATCAAATGGCGGTGCAACGTGATTCATACCGCTTTTCAAGGTCCAGGGGCCAAACCCCGGTGCATCTCGCCTTTCTTTGACACAGATTGTTCGGTCTTGGTGCCAAGCGAGTGCCCAATTGCTTATCGTCGATTTGTTGAAGAGAATTGCCCTAACCGGTCGGGAAGAGTTACCCAAAGCGCTTGCGGCTATTGCCCCTATCGGACCTTCTCTCGCAAGAATTGGATCGAGCGCGGGTATCCCATGCAAACGAACGCCCGCCCCATCTGCTGGAACCTCGGCAAGCGCTGATATCACATCGTCAATGCAATGGGAGATCGCGCCTTTGAATAGCTGCGCCCCATAGGCTGCAAATTGAGTTGTCGGACGGTCTTTCAACATCCACTTCGCTAAGCATGAGAAACCCCTTTCGGCAACGCCCGCGATTGAGTTGATACGTCATTGCGCGATCCGAATTGAGCAACTGACCGGCCTTTCTTCCTTCCGCGCCTTTTCGGTGCATCGGCTCAATTTTTCGCGGTTTGCGCTAAGGACACGCTGCGCCTCCGCCAATTCTTCCCAAGCTTCGGGGTTCTGAGACCGGATGAGCCTGATTCCTGCTTCCACAATGGACGGCTCTCCAACAGACTTGCGAGCCATCCGTTCGGGTAGCTGCCAGCTTTCTGGCATGGCGCGGGCGATGGTGCCGGGGAGAATCGACCAAAGCAGGATGCCGACCAAGAATCCCATGCCTGCAAAGCGCCAGGTCTGACGCTTCTGCTCGTCCTCGGCGCGGACTCTTCCGACAATTGCGGCGAGCCGGCCGGTTGCATTGTCCAGATCTTTGCGGCCCTGTCGGAACAGGTCGCTGCTGTCGCACAGCATGTCGAGCGAGGCGCGCTTGATCTGAACCGCAATGTCTTCCGGCGTCAGCTCGATGGCAGGCTTGTTGCCGATTGCGGTTAACGTCTTGGAGACCTGTGCCAGCTGATCGGCCATCTGGCCGAGCGTTGCCGTGTAGTCCGGGATTACGATGTCGGCGCGCTCCCTGGCCATGTTCTGGACCGTATGCCGCACCATGGCCATTTCGCCTTCAAGACGGGCGAAGGCTTCTGTTGCCGGATCGGATTCTTCCGCCGTATCAATTTCCGGTTCTGCCTCCGGGGCGGGAGGTTCCTCCACTTCAAGGTCCAACTGTACTTCTTCGATTTGATCGTCTTCCATCATTCAGCTCCTAAATGCCCATGTCGAAAGCGCGGGTGCGTTCACGGGCGAGGGTTGCGGTGAGTTCTTTGGCGATGCTGCGTTCCGGCTTCGGATCGATGCCAAGTTCGCGGGTCTTGCCGCGCAGCAGGCCTTCGACTTGCGGGTCGCGTTCAAGCGACTTCGCCAGCTCGTTCTGCTTTGCCGATACGCGGACAGCACCGGCGCGGTCGCCCTGCTGTTCAAGCTGCTTGCGCGCCGTGCTGAGTCCCTGCCAATCACTGACAAAGCGCTCGGATCGCAGCGCAGGATCGGTGCGCACTGCGGCCTCTTGGTTCATGGCGCGCATGGCCTCCTGGCTACGCCCGCCAGCGGCCTCTGGGATCAGCTCAGGCCGCCGCTCCAGCGCCTTGGCGAGATCGGTGGCCGCATGGGGCCGAATCGCGTCGAGCGCTTTTCCTGCCTTCTCCAGCGCGTCCTTCTGGTGCGGGAGAACGGGCAAGCCCTGGGCTTGCATCGTTCCGATATCGCCAAGCGCGCGGGCATAGCGTTCGACCGCGCGACGCTGGTCGTTCTGCGTGTTCGACTTTGCCGGAAGCGGTTCGAGCTGACGGGCCTGCGGTCGGAAGTTTCCGAAGATGGATTTGGCCTTCTCCGGCACTTGCCGAACCATCGCCATTACCCGCTCGCGGAAGCTGATTCCGCGCAGTTCGGCGAAAGCCTGCTCGGGCTTGTAGTCGCCCGCCATATCTTTCCCGCGCTCGCGGCTAAGGGTGCGAACAAGTTTGGACTGGTCGGCAAAGTCATCGCGCCCATAATGCAGCGCTAGCCCCTCGCGGTGACGCGACATGGCGACATAGGCGGAATGGCTGTCCATGCCCGGTGTGGCGAGAATATGCGTGCGGTCCACTGTCATGCCTTGCGCCTTGTGGATCGTGGCGGCGTAGCCATGATCGATGTGGGCGTAGTACTTGGTGTCGAAGGCAACTTCCCGCCCATCGTCCGTGCGCACGGCCATGCGCTGCGGGCTGGACATCGCGACCGTGCCGAGCGTCCCGTTCTTCACCCCAAGTTCGCGTTCGTTGCGCAGGAAGATGATGCGGTCCCCCGATGCAAATTTCCGTTCGCCGCGTGCGGCCTTGATCGTGGCATCGGCACCTAGCGCGCCAGCCACGCGCATTTTCTCGCGCGCCATCTGGTTGAGCTCGCGGACCTCGTCATTGGTGTGGGTAAGGATGATCCGTCTTTCGTCTGGGCTGTCCTGCCGCTCGCGATCCCAACGCTCGACAAGCTCTGTCCGTGCGACCTCGCGGGTGTCGGTGGCATAGACCATGCCGCGCTCTTCGTAGGTGCGGATCGCTTCGCCCGTGCGGCCCGTGGCGAGCTGCCTGGTCGTATCCTGCTGCCATGCCGATAGCTGACGGCGAACCTCGCTGATCTCGACCCCGCCGTGGCGCTCGTGGATTGCCCGGAATGCTGCACCTGCCTCGATGGCCTGGAGCTGTTGCTGGTCACCGACTAGGACAAGTTTCGCACTGGACTTTGCGGCATGGGACAGCACGCGCTCCATCTGGCGCGTGCCGACCATACCCGCTTCGTCAATGACGAGCACATCCTTGGCAGTCAGCTGCTCGCACCCTTTGCCCCATTGATGCTCAAGGCTGGCGATGGTGCGCGATGCGATGCCGGAGCCGTTTTCCAGACCCTCGGCGGTAATGCCGGACAGGGCTGCGCCACGCACATTGTAGCCCGCGCTTTCCCATGCCTCGCGCGCCACGCCCAGCATCGCGCTTTTGCCGGTCCCGGCATAGCCAACGATCACGGCAAGGCCACCCTTCTTGGTGACATACTCGAAGGCGGATTTCTGCTCGCCTGACAGCACCAGACCGCGCTTCGCGGCGCTTGCAAACGCGGCGTTCCGCTGCACATCATTTACGGCGTGACCAGCGCGTTGCGCCATCGCGTCGGCAGCGCAATGCAGGCGCTGTTCGGTCTCGATCATCGCCCGCGAAGTGAAGCGGTCTTGCCCGCGTCCATCCTTGCCCAATGCGATCAGCTCGGGCGCCGCGCGCACGGCATTGTAGGCGGCGTCAAACTGCTCCTTCCCGTCGCTATGCCGGTGAACAAAGGCGGCAAGGTCGCGCCTGGTGAAGGTGGCTTGCTGGTGCGTGATCGCATCCAAGGCCAGCGAGGGATTGGCGATTATGCGTTCGCCATTGCGCTGGGCGATGGCGCGGTGTTCCTCAATCCGCTCGGCTTCCAGACCGCGTCCGCCAATGCGCGAGGCGGCGGGACCGATCTTGTCCTGCGGTTCCAGCGCAATGCCCTGCGCTTCCAGGCTGCGATGATCGATCCGCGTATCGATGTCGCGTTCCGCCAGCGCGCGGTTGACATGATCGGCCCAGCGCTCGCGCCACTGCTCGATCAGCGCGGTCTTGTTCCAGTCGCGGACTTTTGCGCCAAAGCCATCCTTGGTAACCTCGCGCATGGTCAGCATGACGTGGGCGTGCGGCTTGGCTTTGCCGTCCTCGCCAATATCCCAATGGACATTGAGATCGGCGATCATGCCTTTTTCGACGAATTCAGCCTTCACGAACTCGCGCGCCAGCCTGATGTTGTCTTTCTTCGACAGTTCGCGGGGCAGGGCGAACTCGACCTCGCGGGCAAGCTGCGCATCCTTGCGCTTCTCCGCAGCTTCGACCGCGTTCCACAAAGTGGCGCGGTCGGCGAGGGCTTCGGGTGCGCCTTTGGGCAGCATCACTTCGGAATGAAGAACGCCTGCCTTGTTGGTGAAATCGTGGGTTCTGTCGATCCGCTCATCGTGCAGTTGCTCGCCCGCACGATAGGCCGCAGCCGCCACGGCACTGCGTCCGCTCGACCTTCCGATGACCTTCGCGCTGAAATGAAAGATTGCCATGTCGGCAATCCAGTTACACCGCAAACGCCACGTCGGCACGACGTATAAGCGCGCCCTCTCATGATAAAATCCTGATCGGGACTAGGCGGTATCACACTGTCCCGGCGACCTTACTGCATTGAGATAGCTCACCGATTATCATGTCTCCATCACACCAACGATGGAGATATCCCATGCGCAAACCCCGCGATTTTGATTCGGAGCTCAAGGCCCTCGCCGACAAGGCCAAGCAGATGAAGGAACGCCGCGTGCGCGACCTCGGCGCGCTGGTCACGGCAACCGGAGCCGACGCACTCGATGCGGATGTGCTGGCGGGCGCGCTGCTCGAGGCTGTCGACAACAACGACAAGGCTATAAGCGAGGGCTGGCGCAAGCGCGGCGCGGCCTTCTTTCAGGGCAAGCAACGCAACACTGCGAGCGGACCTCGGCAGCAGCCGGAAGGCACTCTCCCGCTCGATGGCGGCGCGGCATCGGCTTGAGGCAGCAAAGGCACGAACCGACATGCGCGAATGGCAGGTCAAACGACGCGAACGAACCCGGCAACTGATCGAACTGGGCGGCTTGGTTGCCAAGGCCGATCTGGTAGAGCTGACCGATGATGATCGCGCCGCCCTCTACGGCGCATTCCTCACCGTCGCCGCCAAGCTGCGCGGGCCGGATGGTGCGCAGGCGCTGGTGCTGTTCCGGCGCAAGGGCAAGCGGGCGTTCGAGGCAGAGCAGTCTGACTGAGCGACAAAAGAAAGCGGCTCCGGTCCCTGTGAAATGGAGTTGATTGCTCGCGTCAGCTTTGCGCCCCACATCCAGCCATCGAAGGTTCAACGACGATCGCCTGAAAGCGGACATCGGATCAGTAGGCTCGATCTGGCAGCAACGTCGGACGGTCCGGAACGGCAGGTTTTGGGGAGTGAACGAGGGATAGCTGCCCTTCGTTGCGGCCATGTCCGATGGCAGCTAGCCGAGATCGATTTTACCGGCATTGCGGCTTCGCGCTTGTTTGAATAGGTCTGGCCCGGAATCCACTGGCAGGGAATGAGGCTATGCGAGAACATGAGGTGCGGCGGCAAGTTGTCAGCGAAATGCATTTGCGTCGCTGGCCGCTGTTGCAACTGCCGGTCGCAGTGTTCCAGTGGGTGCTTGAGGTTGGGCCTGGCGAGCGTGAGGCGGAGCGCTCAGTCTTGTC